>Ga0206677_10000050_pt1 | contig 94141 bp, 70 predicted proteins | sample M130m12015metaG_FD_155475 | JGI IMG/M metagenome (GOLD analysis project Ga0206677, IMG submission 155475) | Ammonia-oxidizing marine archaeal communities from Monterey Bay, California, United States - M1 30m 12015 | ecosystem: Environmental > Aquatic > Marine > Intertidal zone | place: USA... | reverse complement strand
AGTTGGGTACAGCTCATCTTCAAGTAGAAATTGATTTTGATAATGATGATAATTACACGGTAACCTCTTTTGAGCGTTTTTGGTCGGTGCCCTATGCCTTTGTATCTAAAAAAGATGAGAGCATCAACATAGATAGTGCAATTCAAGCATTGAATGATAAAATTACATACTTAAAAAACAGGGATCAGGATACAGTTATTGGTAACGAGGGTATCACCTATAAAACCATTGATAGCTTAAATCAAGTACTTCAAAATAAAATTGATGCATTAAGAGCCAATGATTTGGATACAGTTGTAGGAAATGAGATCCAACAACTTTCTATGAATAATGACACAATATCGTTAAGTAATGGGGGAGGAAAAGTTGCCCTCGTTTCAGCTTGGCTGACGGAGGGAGATACAACATCGACATTTAACCAAGTAGGAATTGGTAGTAAAAGCACATATTCTGGTGTTGAATTGATTTTAAAGGATGGAGTGTTTGCCTCTCAAGTAATAGAAACTACAGGTCCTACTACAGATGCTGAATTATGGTTAAAGAATCCAACAGGAACTTGGAGAATGCACGGAGATCAAAGTGATGCCAATAAGCTAAAATTTGGATTGTGGACAGACTATTCTGAGGTAGGTGGCTCAAATATTTTTACTGAATCGATGACAATAGATACGCTTGGTCGAATTGGAGTTGGAAGTGGAGTTAACTTTAAAGAAGCATTTAATTTACATCATCGTGATTCCGCTTTTTTACAAATTGAAACTAGTGGTAATAACAAAGCAGGTATAGTTATAGGTGAGTTAGATGGAGCTCGAGGAGGAAGAATAATCGTTGATGGTTACAAGACTAATAACCTAATTTTTCAAGTAACGGATGATAAAGGTCAGTCAAGTGGGCAAATTCCAGAATATGTAGATGTTATGCATATGCCTTATTTCCCTGGCAGTCAAGTAGGCAATGTCGGAATAGGAACAGCATCACCTACCGCTTCATTACACATAAATTCTAATTCAAGCAAAACCGGACTTAAAATAGAAAATACAGATTCAGCAACTTCTGCTAAAATTGTGTTAAATCAAGTGGGATCTCCAAACGGACAAGCTTATTATCTAGTTTCTAGGGGTGATGGAGATTTTGTAATCGGGAATGCCTCAAACGGAATTGCTGATCAATTTGTTTTAGATTCGTTAGGCAGAGTAGGAATAGGAACAAATAATCCAACACACTCACTTGAAGTTGTGGGTAGTGGCTATGGCGGTTCTCAAGCTTTGAAACTTAAAAGGGACAGAAATATTCCCAATTATGGTGTCAGACTGGATTTTAATTTACTAAACTCTAAAAAGGAAGATACTAGATATGGTAGTATTATAGGTTCAATTGCAGACAGCACAGCTGGTGCAGAAAAGGGATTCTTGTCTTTTGGAGTTGCTAATGGTTCTGGGACATGGAGTAACGGTTACACAGAAGAAAGATTAAGAATAGAGACAGATAAAATAATAACATTTAATCCAGTAGGAATAGGAATATCATCACCTTCAGCGAATTTACATGTTTATAGTCAAGATAGTGCTGTAGTGAAAATCATGACAAATTCAAATGGAGCAAATGGTGCTTATCTAAGACTTAATGAAGATCAAATTACTGGGGGTTATATTCGTTATAAAAGTTCAGGAACAAATTCCAATACACTTCGTTTAGGTACAGCAAGTATTGGAGGTGGTGATACAGATATAATTACTTTAAGAAAACAAGGTGGAAACCCAGGAAATGTAGGAATCAATACAGATAACCCTCAACAAATTTTACACGTGAATGATGTAATGCGTTTAGAACCAAGAGCAACAGCTCCAGCCAATCCTTCAAAGGGAGATATGTATATGGATGATAATACTAATAAGTTAAGGGTATACGACGGTACTACATGGCAAGCATGCTGGTAATTGAAATCAAAATCTGTAAATGTATTAATATAGATAGTTATAACTTTATTTGACTTAATCTAATAAGAGTAAAGATTCGATAACAGACTCAAGTACTCTTCCAATAAATACCTTTAATTGTTAAACAAATAATTAAAGGTATTTTTATGCCTCGGGATATCTATTTAGTTATCTTTTTACAGATAAATCCAAATAAAATCCAACTAATTTTCTTGTTTAACATCCTCGTACCCGTTTGAAATATCGGTTTAATATTCAATACTTTTGCTCAGAATGGTGGTATAACCCTATAGTTTGTTTGTGAAATTGTTAATCTACCACCATATCGTTAGCATACGTTTTGGTTTTTTTTACAGAACCGTCTTCGTTATAATAGGTGCAAACTCCATCCCTGACAAACTCATAACGTCCTGATTGGTTCTTTTTTAAATACCCCGCTCTTTCAACTTTTATTTTGTCTGAGTCCTCATAATATAATATTTCTTTATCAGTTCTAACCTCTTCCTCAATTGAAGGCAGCCTAAATTGCATCCCATTTAAAGTAGTAATTTTCCCAATGGTTTTTGTACCACCGTGTTTACTTGTAACACCTGTGAGTTGCCCATTATTTACCATTGATAATCTGCTTACTGCCTGATTTGTGTTGTATGGGTTTACTATGTACCCTGTGAATGGTTCACCACCATAATAAAAGTAGTACTTGCCATCTTCTTTGATTTTATCAGTATTTGAAAACTCTACATAAGATAAATCTTGAGTGGCATTTTTGTCACCCGAACAACCATTTAATATTGTACCTAACAATAGAAAAAAACCCAATAAGCTTAAAGTTGATAATACGTTCTTCATACTTCAAATATATGAAACCTAACCATAGCCCAAGTATAGAATAGTGGTATAACACTATAGTTTCGTGTTTAAGGGATCGCTACTTTTTTTTCTATTTCCATTGCCTCACCCGCCTTAATCAAAGCATTATAGCCTTTAACCTGCAGGTTCGATAATTTAAATAAAATTGATGTATTGTTATGGAAAATATTAATCTAAAACACTATTTTTTTATTGAAATAATTCCATAAAAAATGAGTTGATTAAAATACTCTATCTGTGTTTACAAAATTTACGGAGTAAAGATTAATTGATTTATCTATTTATTTATCATCTTTGTTAGATAAATAAGGTCTATCTGTTTCTTGCTTCTAGATTTAATGGAAGTGGTGATACAAAAACCATTATTTAATCGCAAGGTTCAGTTGGCAAAATCCTGAATTATTTCTAATTTGCTGGGGTTAACCTGTTTATACAATAATTACTTCTATATTCATACAACTTGGAATTGTTGGATCTGTATTAATGAATGTCTTTGTCTAATTGGGATTTTAATTACAATATTCTTCGCTGCTAAAATTTAGGGTATAGATACCTATTTTACAGCTTGAGTGATTGTATTTTTCGCTCAGGGCTTTGTATGATTCTTGCTAAATCTAATTATTATAAAAATAGCTATTGTTGAATTTATTTTTTTTACTTTGAATAAATTAAATGAGACCTACCTTTTTTTTATTATTAATATCAACATTAAGCTATGGTCAACTAATTATTAACGAGGTACAATCTTCAAATAATATCACATTATATGCAAACGACGAAGCTAATTATGATTGGATTGAAATCTACAACTCGTCCAATGACACAATTGATCTAATCAATTATTTCCTTTCTGATAAAGCCGATAACCCAACTAAATGGCAATTTCCGAAATTTAAACTATCTGCTAAATCATATTTAGTCATTTTTGCTTCAGGTCTTGATACACTAATTGATAATGAATTACATACTAATTTTAAATTAAACAAAAATGGGGAAGATTTAATTCTATCTGACTTATCGGTTCGTTTGATCCAGCAAATAATAATACCTTATATTCCAACTGATCATTCATATGCTTCAATTCCAAATCTTTCAAATCAGTTTACAATAGTTGTAAATCCTACTCCAAACTCTATTAACCTTGAGAGCCCTCTACCCATTATTGAATGTAACTTATCATCTGGATTTTATGCAAAAAAACAAATATTAGAATTATCCCCTAATGTAAAAGATTTAGAAATTCACTACACACTAAATGGAGATGATCCGACCATTTTTAGCCCTATTTACTCTAGTCCCATAATATTTAAAAATTTAGATAACAACCCAATTTATAGCAAAATACCAACTACACCACTAGAAAATAAGTCACCTCTTAATTCATTTATTTGGAAGGAGCCTAAAGCTGTTGAAAAAATGAATATAATCCGATATGCTGGATTTCTAAATGACGAAAAAGTTGGCTTTACTCATACTAAAACCATTTACATTGATAGTTTTTTTAGGACACGTTATTCATTTTCAGTTCTATCCTTAATAACTGATAGTTTAAATTTATACGATTATCAAAACGGCATCTTCATCCCGGGCAAAACCTATGATGACATGGGGTATAGTTTTTGGCCCCCCGGAAATTACTCACACAGAGACTCTAGCTGGGAAAGAAATGTGTCTGCTCAATTCTTTGATGAACAAGGCAAATTGGAATGGGAAACAGATTGTGGAATTAAAATGCACGGAAATGGTAGTGTCTCCTTCCCTCAGAAATCTTTTCAACTCTACTTCAGAAAAAAGTATAGTAATAAGAACTTAAAGTATGATCTTTTTGAGGGATCAAATATTAATGAATATAAACGAATACTCTTCAGGAACTCTGGTAATGACTTTTTGCAAACTCATTTTAGAGATCCTATGCTTCATTCTTTATTAGAAGAATTTAATTTAGAGAAACAACAGTATAGACCTAGTGTAGTTTTCATTAATGGAGAGTATTGGGGAATTTATAACATAAGAGAAAAGCTAGATAAGCACTATTTTTCGGCAATTGCTGGTGTAGATAAAGATAGTATCGATATTATTAACAATTGTGGCTTTGATTATGAAGGTTCTAATTTAGAATTTTTAGATCTACAAAAATACTTGACTAATCATTCTCTAAAAGATGATGCCAACTATGATTACATAAAAAATAAAGTAGATATTCCTAATGTAATAGATTATTTCATTGCAGAAATATATACAGCCAATTATGACTGGCCATATTCTAATATGAGACTATGGAAACCAAGAGGGAAAAACACAAAATGGAGATATGTAATTTACGATTTAGATTTCTCATTCAACCAGGATAACTCAAGCGGTTATTGGGTAAAATCGATGAATCATGCCACAGACACTAATCTATTCTCTTATTCAGAATGTTCAAGTAGACTTTTTAGAAAATTACTTCAAAACCAATATTTTAGAGATAAATTTATTGAAAGATTTGCTTATCACCTAAATAATTCATTAAATAAAGACATCGTCTTAAAAAGAATAGAAGATTTTGAGTCTAAATACAGAGATGAAATTGAGGAGCATATCAGAAGGTGGGGATATCCCTCAGATATAGATAATTGGTATTTTCAAGTCAATGCGTTAAAAATATTTGCAAGGGAAAGACCTTGTTTATTACTTGATCATCTATTAGACTACTTTGATAAAAAATATATTGATTTTCAATGCAAAAATTTTGGAGATAGTTTCTCCTTTGACAATATTTTTATTACTCCCAATCCACTTAATTCAAATCTATTAACTGTAAGAAATATTTATCAAAATATCAGAATTGGTCATTATAGTATTATTGATATGTACGGGAAGAATTGCATAAAAGGAGAGTTAGATAAATACCCTTTAAGAATAGATGTTTCTAACTTAGCTAATGGCATCTATATCCTTAAAATTAAACATTCAGACGGAGAAGACGCTATTAGATTCATTCTCGCTCGAGACTAATTGAATTTTTCCAAACCTTCTCAAATCGGTATAAATTTATAGAAAGTATCCATAGGATGATATTTGTTTATATTGGCACATACATCTGACCTTCAAATTACTTATCAGTGTTTAATTAGTAGATGGTAAGGTTAAAATAAAAGTTCATTTAAACATTTTACAACATTTGCCAGTCCCTATGCCTGCACTTGTATTAATTCCTATTTTTTCTTTTATTACTGCTAATAGAAAAAACATCATAATACCACAGAATATTCTCCTAAGATAGCTCGGATTTCTTAATTCCTCTGGGGTAATCCTTTAATCTACGAACTAAATAAACTGATAGAAAATTATTATTATTGCTAAATGAAGAAAGTTTTAGTGTGCTTTATGATTTTAAGCTCCTTTTTGAGTTTTGGACAATACTCAAATGGAATGGGAGACATAAGAACTGATGCATATCAAGATTTTCGTAAAAATGGAGGTACCAATGAGCAATGGCAGAATTACTCTTCAGAAATTATTGAGAGATATAAAAAGAAGTACTATTCAAGAGGTGGACAGTCACAGAGTGATGCTTTGAGAGAGTTAAATAAGGCTCAACAACACAACACTATGAGAAGCAGAGGAGAGAGACCTGATTTTGGAAATAATAGAACAAAAGGAACAATCGTTATGTCTAATGGTCATGCCTCCTTTGATGGAACTTATGTTCGGAATACTTTTGGGCAAACTGTAGGCATCTATAGAAATGGAAGCTTCTTTAATACAAGAAATCAATGCTTGGGATCTATAAATGGCACTTCCATTTATGGGTGTAGTGGTGGAATTTTAGCTTCAGTTCGGGGTAACTATATCTACAACTCAAGGGGTTCAATTATTTATAGTATCAAAGGCGATTATTTGTATTCGGGTAATTATTCTATTGCTCAAATATCAGGTATGAATATGGGAAGTCTTGGGGCGTTTCTTTTGCTACTTAACTAAGGTTATTATACTATGCAGATTGTAAAGAAATTAATATAATTTACATTTGTTTAACCTTTACCAATCCATAAGCGTCATAAATGGTTGAATAACAGTCATCGATCATTGACCAGAGCGGAATTGTTAAATAGATTATTTTAAAAATTTGTGCCTTGTTATATTTTTACCACGGAACTCAAGGATATAACCACCACTTGGAAAGGTAGAAACATCCAGGTTAATTTCATCATTTTTTACCAAGAACTTTTTAATAATTTGTCCTGTAGAGTTATAGATTATAACATGATTAATGTCACTAATATTAGATATTTTTAGCTCGTTACTTACAGGGTTAGGAGAAACCTGTATATTATTATTCACAAATTCTTCTCTAAAATTAGTATTAATTCCATCATTAAAATATGACTTAGTTATTGTTTGGGAAAATGAGACTCTGCCCGTAATCATAACATCTAAGTCCATATCGCCATCCATATCTGTAAATGCAATTGATGAGAAGAATACTCCATCAAAAGGCTCGCTATCGAGCTCGGTAAAAAAGCCATTCCCGTCATTTATATATAATTTGGATATTGGGATTGGAGAGCTGTTATGACCTGACTTCGAGGCATTACCAGTGATTAAGACATCCATGTCGCCATCACTATCAATATCTGCAAACGCTGATGAAGAATATCGGACTCCATCGAAGGGCGTTTCCAATACTTCAGCATAATTCCCATTTCCGTCATTTGTATATAATTTAGATATAAATGATCCAGTTATTAATAAATCGATATCCTTATCACCATCAATATCTGCAAATGCAATTGAAGAAGACGTAACTGGATCGAAAAGTGTTTCCAATTCTTCAGTAAATCCACCAACTCCGTCATTGATGTATAGTTTAGATATTCCAGTAAATTTCATATGGCTGGGAGAGGAGGCAGAGTCACCAGTGATTAGCAAATCCATATCCTCATCTCCATCAATGTCTGCAAATGCAATTGAGGATGCGAAAACTCCAATAAATGGTGTTTCCGTTACATGTATATAGTTGCCCTTTCCATCATTGGTATACAGTTTTGTTATAGGACCTAAATTTGAAGAATTCCCAGTTATTAATAAATCGAAATCATTATCTCCATCAACGTCTGCAAATGCAATTGAGGATGCGAAAACTCCAATAAATGGTGTTTCCGTTACATGTATATAGTTGCCCTTTCCATCATTGGTATACAGTTTTGTTACAGGACCTAAATCTGAAGAATTTCCAGTTATTAATACGTCCATATCCTTATCACCATCAATATCTGCAAATGCAATTGAAGAATTAGAAACTCCTATGAATGGTGTTTCTGCTACTTCAGAATAGTTACCCATTGCATCATTAATATAAAGTTTTGATATGGAGTCCCCAGTTATCAAAACATCCATGTCTTTATCACCATCAATATCTGCAAATGCAATTGAGGAATTAGAAACTGCATTAAATGGTGTTTCTTTTTGCTCTGTAAAAGTTTGTCCATATAGGAATTTAAGTGGTAAAAAAGCTAAAGTAGTTAACAGTATATTTTTCATTTTTTTAGATTTGATAAGTTGGGTTTTAATTGTTCAGTATGATACTTTTAAATGCATCAAATTTATGATTCATCTTTGAAGTACCTCAAAAAGAGATTGAAAATAGATATACAATTGTAATTCTACTTTTTTAACATATTTGATTTTTATAGTAAGTTATTAAACAATTCATAAGGTCTTGCCTTGGATCAAAGATTAGATGACAGTTTATAGTATTTATTTGAGAGGAATAGTTGAATTTGGTTTAAATTATCCGTTTTTAATTTAAGGGTAATCTCACGATAAATAACATCCTTACTATGCTCATAGTTTTGTTATAATTTAAATACTCTAACATGACCAGAACTATCTCCATTATCATCATTGTATAATGATCCGATAGCAATAGTACTTCCATCGCTACTTAAAGATACCGTTTCTCCAGAATAATCACTTTGAACCTCACCATAAATTGATTTAATCCTTTTCCATTTGTTATTTAGGTATTTAAAAACATGGACAGCACCAATACCACCACCTGTAAAACCATCACCATGATAAGCATTTCGTTCTCCTACAGCTATAATGCTTCCGTCACTATTTATTGAGACTGAATAACCAAAATAGTCAGAATTAGATCCATACATTACGCCTTTTTGTGTCCAAGTGCCACTAACATTTTTATACACTTTAACATTACCATTATTTGAACCAGAAACGATCTCTCCAGTAACCAATGTACTCCCATCTCCACTAAGAGATATTCGATTTGTATTACCTGTATTATAATTAGTCATGGTACCATCTATATCTGAACCGATTTTCGTCCATGTACCATTTGTGTTTTTGTATACTCTTATATGACCACTATTGCTATAACTTCCGTCATTAAATGGGGCACCAATAGCTACAACAGTCCCATCGCTGCTTAATGAAACGGAACTTCCTGACTCATCACTCGACGCTTCACCGTCAATATCTGAACCGATTTTCGTCCAAGCGCCACTTACATTTTGATAAACTCTTACATGCCCAGCCCTTGTTGTATTGCCACTATTATTCGGTGCACCAATAGCTACAATAGTCCCATCGCTGCTTAATGAAACAGAAGTTCCTGACTCATCACTCGACGCTTCACCGTCAATATCTGAACCGATTTTCGTCCAAGTGCCACTCACATTTTGATAAACTCTTACATGACCAGAATTCGAACCATTACCATCATTATATGGTGCACCAATAGCAACAATAGTACCATTACTACTCAGTGAAACAGAGTATCCTGACTGATCTCCAGAGGCTTCACCGTCAATATCTGAACCGATTTTCGTCCAAGTGCCATTTACATTTTGATAAACTCTTACATGACCAGAATTTGAACTATTTCCGTCATTCAAATAAGCCCCAATGGCTACAATGCTTCCGTCACTGCTCATTGATAACGAATTCCCTGACCTATCAGAAGCAGCTTCACCTTGTATAGCAGATCCAATAAACTTAGCTTGTGTAGGGCCACCGGACAGGTTAGTCCATAAAGATCCATTGTATGTTTGAAGATCTCCATTCGATCCGCAATCAGTACACCAAATCATCAAACCAGCAACAGGTGATGAAATAGCGTCTCTTTGTGCAAGAGTCATTCGAGGTGGTAAAAAACCTTTACTAGTAGAAGTCACATCTAATATTGATGAAGAGGCAGGAGAGGAAGTCCCAATCCCTACCTGTGCCTGGATACTTTTTGCTGCACATAGCAACGTTAGAATGAGTATTGTTTGTTTCATTTTATAGTTTATAATTGATTGTTATAGTTTGACCAACTTATAGTTATTAGTTTTTGTTTTCAGAAAATATGTTCCCTTTGGCAAGAAGCTTACATCAATATTGTGGCTGCCAGCTCCTAATATCTTTTTCCAATAAAAATATCCTGTAGCAGAGTACAATGAAATATCTTGATTTATGGATGTTGATAAGTATATTTTGTCTGTTTGTATAGGGTTGCCTAATACCTGTAAAGTGTATTCCGCCAACTCTGAGGTAAATTCGACTTTTCTTATTTCACTATGAGAACTCTTTCCATCAAAATCACGCTGAAGTATGCGGTAGTAGTTATACCCTAAAACTGGTGAGGTGTGTACAAAGCTGTATCCACGAACAGTATTACTATTCCCTGCTGCTGGTTGTGTAGTTATATCAGTAAAAATTGAGCCATCTGTACTGTGTTGCACTGTAAAATCTAATGTATTTTTTTCTTGTGCAGTGCTCCATTGAAGAAGCACATCAAGTTTTTGCTTAGTAGCGGTGAAGTCTAACCATTCTACTGGCAAAGGCGAAGATGATGACGCCAGTGTAATCTCACGCAAAATAGTGTTACTGATTGTATTGGTCAGCACAAAATTATTGGTAACATCGTTTGTAGCACTCGATGCTTGCATCCATATGTTTCCATTATAATTATTGGTCTCTAACGTACTTTCTGTCAATCCGTTTAACTCAGCATCAAGATAGTTTATCTGCAATGTGCCACTGTATGAAGGACTATTGGCACTAAACAAGTAGCTTCGAGATATAGCAGAAGCTCCAGAGGTTGCAGGGAATGTCAATGTGGTATTTTTAGAAATAGATAAACCGTCTAAATCAAATGCAGAAGAAGGAACCAGTGTGAGTCCATTTGTATGGAAGGTTTCGTTAGCTGAAATTTCAAAGGTTGTACCTGTAGAAACAAATATATTTTGAGCCATGGCAATTAAACCAGTAAAAAATATAAATGTTAATATCATTAAATACTTCATCGTACAAAACTATATAAAATAGGAATAAAAATTGATACATTTATGATACATTATGCAGATGGTATGTCCCACTTCATTTACCTTATAAATTATAATTGATTTGTTAAATTTTTAATGAAATAAAGTGATATTAGTTGAAAAATGATCCATATTTGATACGTGATTGAAATTATTAAAAGTAAGGTTGAAGAAAAAATAAAAAGACCTATAAGAACTAGAGGAGATTGTGAGCTTATTTCAAACGTAATTTTAGAAACTTTAAATTTAGATATTAGCTACAATACCATAAGAAGGCTATATGGACTAGCACCATACACAAAGCCAAGTAATAAAACTCTTAATACTCTAGCTCAGTTTATAGGTTATAAGAATTATATCCATTTTATACAGACATACCAGTTCAAAGATAAGATTGATTTATCTCAAATTACTTACAAAGCTGTAGCAGATAATGATGATAATTTTATTATTGATTTAACTATTAAAACTAAACATAGCAATGAAAACTTTATCAATTTCATTACTTTACTAATAAGAGAATTATTTCACATTAAGAAGTATCAACTATTAGACTATTTATTTAAAATGGACGAACTTAAATATGAAAATTTCTCCTATACTGAAATTCTAGACTTTGGAAATTCGATAGGCCTTTTATTTAGAAAAAAACCTGAGATTGATCCTATTTTATTGAAAAATAAAAATTTTTTGAAATGTATTTTTTTGATATTCGTAGACTATACAAGTTTGAATGGATATTATGGTAACTATGCTGAAAAAATAAAAAAAAATAAAATTAATTACGAGATTTCTCTATTTACATCTGCAATACTCGAATTTAAAAATTTTTTAAATCATAATCCTATCAAAAATATTAATTATTATAATTTAAATACTAAAACATTAAACCCTATTCTAAACAGCAGATTGATTGCTCTTGAACTAATCTCACAAGATCAATCTGATATAGAAAGTATTCTAGATCGCTATTATGCTAAAATTAAAAGGAAAACAACCATAATTGACTATTCCTATGAATTGTTTATTTCGGCTATTCTTACCAAAAATATATTATTAATGAATTATTTAATTGAGAAAATTGATTTTAAAACTAACACAGAATATTACTATCAAATACACCATTTAAACTGCTACTATTTGATGTGTATGTTCTATTACAGACTTAAGGGGTTAAGAAAGCTAGAAAATAATTTTCTTAATCTTTTTGACGAAAATATTGTGAGGTATAGTTATGAAGATTTTATTAAAACGCTTCATCAAATTTATCTATATGATAAATCAAAAACCGAAAAACAAAAAGTAAAGCTAAAAGAAAAGTATAACCAAATGAGCAAAAAGTTAGGTTATGCTTTCTTTTCTGACTCATTTATAATGGAATATTTTAAATAATTTTTTTTTAACCTTTGAAACAGCCAGTCTTTATCTGGTCATTAAGCTTCGAAAAAATATTGTTTAATTTATTTTTTAGAAAATTGCACATATCAATTATTTTATTTCGCTTTTTTATTTCCAACAAATTAGCTATAATTGATCGATGTATCTTAAGCCTTTTTTTTTAGGAACTCTAATATTATTCTGTAATTTATTGCTTTTTGCTCAGTCTCAAATCGGGACAGACATTAACGGGGAGAATGCTGGAGATGCTTCAGCAGGAGAAGGGGCAGTTTCTCTGAGTAGTGATGGCTCTACTGTGGCAATCGGTGCACCATATAATGATGGTAATGGATCAAATTCTGGGCATGTAAGAGTTTATCAAAATACAAAAGGCAAATGGACGCAAGTAGGTTCAGACATAGATGGCGCAGCGATAGATGATTATTTTGGAGGATCAGTGTCATTGAGCAATAATGGGAGCACCATTGCAATTGGTGCTATTAACAATGATGGTAAATTGCCAAATGCTGGACATGTAAGAATATATAAAAATGTAAGCGGAACATGGACTCAAGTAGGTACTGATATTTATGGAGAAGCAACTGGAGATTTGTCTGGGTGGTCTGTCTCATTGAATGGAGATGGGAGCATTGTAGCTATTGGAGCGGTTGGGAATAATGATAATGGCCCAGCGGCTGGACATACAAGAGTATATAAAAATGTAAGCGGTACTTGGACACAAATAGGTTCAGATATTGATGGAGAAGCTTCATATGATGGATTTGGAATATGTGTATCGCTTAGTGATAGTGGTAGTATACTGGCTGTTGGTGCTCAAGGTAACGACGGGAGTGGTCCTTCAAATTCAGGTCATGTGAGAATTTTTCAAAACTTAAGTAATAAATGGACACAAATAGGATCAGACATTGATGGAGAAGCAGCAGATGATAATTCTGGAAGATTTATTTCACTGAGTGGTGATGGGAATACTGTAGCTATTGGTGCAATGATGAATGATGGAAATGGTTCAGATGCTGGACATGTAAGAGTGTACAGGAATATAAGCGGCACTTGGACACAAATAGGATCAGATATTGACGGAGAATCAGCCGGTGATAGATGTGGAAGATCTGTCTCGTTAAGTAGTGATGGAAATACTGTAGCTATTGGTGCATATTTCAATGATGGTAATGGTAATGAATCTGGTCAAGTTAGAATATATAAAAATAAAAATGGGAAATGGACACAATTAGGATCTGATATTGATGGGGAAGCAGCAGGTGATATTTCCGGTGGATCAGTTTCTTTAAGTAGTGATGGAACTATTGTGGCAATAGGTGCTAGTGGAAATGATGACAATGGAAATTTATCTGGTCATGTTAGAATTTATGGTTTATCTGAAGTAACTTATTACACAGATACCATTACTTCATGCGGTCCTTACGAGTGGACAAATGGGATAACCTACACAACAAACAATAACAATGCGAAAGATACTTTTAAGAATGCTGCTGGATCTGATAGTATTGTGACTTTGAGTTTAACTATACTAAATCAAACGCCACTATTACTATCAGATACCATACTGGCTTTGAATGGAGATAGTATTTTATTAGATGCTGGTGCGGGATTTTCATCTTATACTTGGACAACAAGTGATACATCACAAAAAATACAAATAACTGATGCGGGAAAGTATAATGTCATAGTGACGGATACATCTAGATGTGGAGAAGATTCAACCCTTGTTATATTCATTAATAGAATTCATCAAAAAGACACATCATTGTGTGAAGGATCATCCATTAATTTATTTATAAGTAATACTATTGAAACACCAAGTGACAGGCTAACGGTTTCAAGAAGTTACCCTACTATGAGTTGGGGTCCATTGGATGTTTTGACTAATGCAACTATTATTGATGGCGACTCTAATACTCTTAAGATTGTAGATTCATTAGGAAATTACAATGCTGGGAACTATGCGGCTAACTATTGTTTAAACTTAGAAGAAGATGGCTATAGCAATTGGTATCTTCCTACTGGATATGAGGTTTCTAATAACTTGTGTCCTAATAAAGAATTAATTAACGATTGGACTTCCCCAGGATATTATTGGTCCTCAACTGAAGAATCAATTCGCGATGCTTCAAAACTATATTCAAATACTACACCAGCCTCAAGTTGTGGGTATGTAGCTGCTCCATTCAAAACTGATCAATGTATTGTTCGGTGTGTAAGGAAAACAGCAAATATTAATTACATTTGGTCAACCAATGATTCCAGCTCATTAATCCGAGTTACTCCAGCATCCACAAGAACTTATTTTTGCATACAGCAAATTGGTAGTTATTCTATAAAAGACAGTGTAACAGTTACCCTTTTGAATAGATCGCTAAGTAACAAAACATTTATAGTTTGTGATAGTATTATTTCTCCCACAGGTAAAATATACACTTCCTCTGGAACTTATTATGATACCTTGACAAATACAAATGGTTGTGATAGTATAATTATATCTGATGTTATCATTGGTGATGTCACATTACCAACTGTGTTGACTAAAAATGTTACTATTTACTTAAATCAGTCGGGAGTTGCAATGATTACAGCTTCAGATGTAGATAATGGATCATTCGATAACTGTGGAATTGTATCCATGAGACTTTCGGATTCTACTTTTAATTGCTCCAATGTTGGTGATAATACTACAAACCTTTTTGTAACTGATAGATACGGCAACATCAATTCAGCTAGAGCGGTTATTACTGTTAAGGATGTAATCAAACCAATGGTACTCACCCAAAACGTTACCGTTAACCTCGATGCTAGTGGTGCTGGTTCAATTACCGTAGCTGATATTGATAATGGATCTAAAGATAATTGCTCGATTGCTACAAGAACCATGAGTAAATCAAGCTTTGACTGTAGTAATGTAGGAGATAACACTATCTGGTTACGAGTAACCGATGTAAACGGTAACATTGACTCTGCTAGTGCAGTGGTTACGGTTCAAGACACGATCAAGCCAACAGTAGCCACTACCCCAAGTGATATTGCACTGGGATATTGTGATGCTACCTACACGTATGCAATGCCAACAGGTGATGATAATTGTGGAGTAACCGTTACTCAAATTGCTGGACTACCTCCTGGATCAACCTTCCCAGTAGGACTTACCATAAACACTTTTGAGATTAATGACCCATCTGGCAATACAGTAAATACAAGCTTCACGGTAGATATTCGAGCTATGTACATGCCATTTGCTATCTCAGATACCTCCATTTGCAACAACAATAATAAGATTGATTTATCCAAAGGGTTTGATAACATCATCTTTATCGGTAGTGGAGTAGAAGCCAACGAAAAGTTCTTAAATCCTAATTCTTTAGAGCCAGGAAGTTATCCAATCACAGGAGAATTTTTAGATAGCATGGGGTGTAAAACAACAGAACAATTTGAAATAGAAATTAGGTCAATTCCAGTTATTCCATCAATCGATCGTGTTGCATCAGATCAAATAGTAACTGCCATAAAATATGACAATTACCAATGGTTTAGAAATGGAGAGGAACTAATGGGAGAGAATAAACAATCACTTCGCGTTAACGAATTGGGCATTTACTCCGTAATAGTAGGTAATAACGAAAATTGCTCTCAGAGTAGTGAGGGATACGGATTTGGAATACCAGTTAATGATGAAAATGTGTCTATGCAGGGAGTGGTTAAAGTATTCCCCAATCCATCAAAGGACTTCATCTTTATCGAAATTAACGATAATGAGTACTCTCATTTACTTGTTGTATCTGATGCCATTGGAAACCAACTTATAAGTCAAGAAACAACCTCTAATGTTATAAAATTAGATATTTCAACATTAGCTCCAGGAAACTATTTCCTAAATATATTTAGTGTTACGACTAATGAAACAGTTGTTATAGTTAAAAAATAATCATGAAAAAACTTACGCGATATAAAAGAATTTTTCCAATTTTAATTTTAGTTTTTAATTTAAAACCTATAGTTTATGCTCAACATATGCCTCTTCCAAGAGTAGGTGTAGAGACTGCTCATTTATTTGATCTTTTTGAGGGGAATACATCGCTTTCTGATGGATATACTGATATTGATCTTCAAGGAATGAATGGTGCCAAAACACAGTTTGATATTGGATTTGGGTTTAACATAGAAGTTCCATTGGAATTTCGTTCAAGTCTATTTTTTAGTTTCTTGGAAGGCAAAATGACCTCACAATTTGATAATCAATATGCTAAATCTGACTTAACGATGGTTGGAATTCATTATCGTCAGTATTTTATTAATACAAAGTATGCTATAAATAGGCACAACCCTAATTTATTTTATGCTAGACCTTTCTATCAATTTGGATTAGGTATGACTTCATATAAAGGAGAACGCTATTTTATTAAAGATAATGGTTTGTTCAGTTTGACTGATGGATTTTGTGCAAACACATCAGCATCTTTGGGGTATTCATTTGAGTTTGGACCTCATTTTCAAATAGTGGCATCTTCGGATTTTATTATTAATTTAAGTGATGCAGTTGATGGTTATGACAATGATAAAAAATCAGACATCATGCAGAAAACAGGCCTTAGTCTTATGTATCGATTTAAATGATGTGTTTTTATTTTAACATGAATACTTATCAATTCACCCCTAAGCGTGAATTAGTTTTAAATTTTAAAACCTAAATTTGAAATAATCTATTAACAAATGAAATTTTTTTTTACAACATTGTTTATTGCTTTATTGCTAACTCAAACTATAAAAGCACAAGTAATTACATGTGTTCCTTGTGATCAGTTAGGTATGTCTGTAAATGTGGGTTCTCGTGAATCTTCTATTAGTATTTATCATTCTGGTCAATATATGACTCACCCACGATCAGAAAATAATTTCAATTGGGAGTTTTCAGATCAACAAGGTAATATTTTAAATCAACTAAATATAGTGAATGAAGCATTTGCAAATTTTGCTATAGATTGGTCAATAACTGATACAATAAATGTTAAAGTACATCTAATAAATGATTCGGCTAATTTAGATAACTGGTATATTAATCAAGGTATGCCTCTTACTGGTACATCAATTAATTGTCTTTTTGAAGATCAATTATATTGGAAGATAGATACATACCCCTCAGGTACACCATATGGAAGATGGACTTTTATTCATAATAATCCTGGTGTTGATTATACCGAAACAGCTGGTATTGAAGAATTAAAAAAAACTATCATCATGGATAATAAGATATATGATATGTTCGGCAGGGAGTTAAAAGAAGCACCCATTGGACAAATCTATATTCGGAATAGAAGAAAATACATCAGGTTTAATTGATTTTAATCTTTGAATGTATGACCTAATAAAATGAGTTAGTTTCTGATATTAACAAGTTTTATAATAGATTATATACATTAGCTTGTTATTCATTATTCTGGTTCATATTTAGGAATTCGATCTAAGAACTATTATCATTCAGCTACATGAGCTTTGTTAAATTCTAGTATATATGTTGTCACTAGTTCCGTATTTGATCACAAAAAAAAACGGATAGTTTTTTTACTTGGGGATATGAAAATAAATATCAAGAGAGTGCAAACTGGGCAAGGTTAGAATAAGATAAAAAATTTAGTAGCAATAGTAGATGGTTTGATGCAAATCAAAATGACTCGTTCACTCAACAACATAATCATCAAATATCCAATGATATATTTTATAAAAATATTGAAGCACGTGCAACTAATAAGACATGGATGGAGATGGTGATTTCATAAAAACAGAATAATAAGATTATTTTAAATTGAAAAAGAGGACATCGAAAATTTCCTCGTTAATGATTTAGAGCCTATTTAATTAAGTAAACAGATCCCTTATAAAAATGAAGGTTGCCTCTGAAATCTGATGCTCGGATTTGATAAAGGTAATAGCCAGGTAAAGCATCTTTACCATCCCATGAAGTATGTTCATCGTCAGACATAAATATTTTTTCTCCCCAACGGTTATAAATAGATATCTGATAACTTTTAACACCTAATCCAATTGGCTTAAATCCTTCATTTAATCCGTCATTTGTTGGTGTAAAGGCATTAGGTATAAATAGGTTGTATGCATAGGAAATATAAATTTTCTTGGTTAAGCTATCTAAGCAACCATTTGTTGAGGAAACCCATTGTTTGATTGAGTAATAGCCGCTATCTAAAAATGTGTGAGTGAAATTTGGTGTGCTTAATTTTACCCCATCACTTAATGAGTAATAAATTGAATCTGCACCTAAACTTTTATCTGTACATTCAATTTCAGATGTAAAAATGTCTGCAGTTTCAGGAAATAACTTAAAATCTGCAATTGGTAATGCGTGTACTATGACATTTTTAGATATGGTATAATCACAACCAGGGAGTGTAGTGACTTTCAGACTCACAGGATAAGTTCCGCTATTTGAGTATTGATATTCAAATGAATCTAATTTTTCAATAATATTTCCATCACCCATATCGAAAGAAACTTTAGTAAGTGGCTGCAAGTTTCCATTTGTCCTATTATAGACCCACTCTAATTTATTTTCACAATGATTATTTAAAGATAAGTCTGGTTTTACAATGTGTGTTATTTCTACAGAGTCTGTTTTGGAGATAGTGCAACCAAATTCATTTGATACATTAAGAGTTATTTCATACTTTCCTTTATTTAAAAAGGAATGACTAAATGCTTTTTTATCATTATTTGTTCCATCGCTTAATAACCAAAGGTATTGATCGTTATCAGTACTTGAAGAAAAGTCAACTAAATTATCATCGCATGGTTTATTCTGGAGAATTGTTGCAAAAGGTTTAGGTCTAATTGTGACTATGAAGTTACTATCACTTTTACATCCTCTATTAGTTACGATTTGTTGGTTTAAAATGTACGTCCCTAATTTAGGAAAGCGATATGAAATTGCCTCGCCATAGAAAGTATCAGCATTGATTGTCCAGATAGTTTTTGAAACTGAATCTATTCTGCTTGGTTGTGAGGTGAATAGTACGTTCTCGTTTTCGCAAATCCCTTGTTGAATATGGTCTACAGATTCTTTAAAATCAACCATGTAATTATTATATGTAGAGTCAGAACAACCCTCATCACTTATAACTTTTTGTCCTAATATTTGTTCACCTAATTGACTAGTATTAAGTAAAATAGAATCATTGCCAAGAGAGAAGCCTGTTCCATTTACATCCCAATATATAGTAGCTATTTTGCCTGAATTAATGATTGATTTGTTGTATGCCCATACGATATCATCTTTACAAGTATTTTCTACAGAAAATGAACTTAAAGGAAGGGGCTGAATTCTAATTTCAGCAAATGCTGTATCTCTACAGTTTTTTAGGGTACTTACTTGAAGGTTGACTTTGTAAGTTCCAGTATCAGCATACAGATGATTAATTGTTTTTTGTATAAATATATTTTGATCCCCAAGATCCCATCTGTATGAAACTATACTATCTTGGTTGGTGGTTAAAAATTGAGGAATAAAGGCTACTTGCTTATTTTGACATTGATCGCTTAAATTAAGGTAAATTTCTGGCCTATCATTAATAGTTACCCATTGGGCAAATGAATCAATGCAGCCATAATTACTATATGACTTTAAATTAACCCAGATAGAATCTTTCTGAGGTAATTTTTTGTTTACAGTATCAGTATTAAAGAACTTATTGTCTATTGACCAACGATGATTTAAAGTTCCCTGTGAAAGGGTTGATTTTTCGTAAAATAAGACAGTCTCGTCTTCACATCCTTCCTCAAATGAGAAATTTGTCTTAGGATTGGGGTGAATATTTAAAATCTTCGAAGTAGTATCCCAACATCCATAGGTATTATTAACATATAAACTAACATTAATTTGCTGGGCTGTATCTATAAAATATTTTGGGTCATTAAAATTAGATATGCCTAAAACACCCAAGTTCCAGGCAATGCTATCAGGTTGGCTATTTTCATAATCTGTTTTGTTTTCAAAAGAAAACAACAACCCTTCACAGCTATCTTGAAGACCAATCTCAGCTTTTGGCTTGCTAATTACTTGAACTAAGGTAGAATCCTCAATTTTACAGCCCTTTTGGTCAGTTACACTCAAGGTATACAATGTATTCTGAGAAGGGGACGCATAAGTGTAAAAACCTCTAGAATTGCTCAAACTATCGGTTGGATACCATGAAGTTTGTTTTAATTTAGATTCTCCTCCTGTTACAAAGTAGCCAATAGGTATTTTATTGCCTTGACATATAGACGAAGTGTCAGGCATATCAATTTTCATTCCTGCAAACACTGTAATGATAACTGTATCTTTTGAAGTACAATTTCCTTTGTCAGTTGATAGTACCATTACAATGTCACGTCTTTGATCTAGCTGATTTCTCGGTGTTATTTTAGTTCTACTGGCTCTTGAATTGTTTAATAATGATGCATTATTCCACTTATAAGAGTTGGTTGTATCACCATTAGAGCCAATAAAAATTTCTTTGTCAGGACATACAATGGTATCATGACCCGCGTTCAACAACTGGATATTTGTAATGACTTCTGTTGATGAGTTACAAACACAATTAGAATCTGATATGTACAACAATAAATCACATGTAAAAACAGATGAAACTTTAAATTTTATACTACGATGGAGTTGTTCACCACTTAGAATTTTTAATAAAAGGGTATCTTGAGCTATATGGACATCTCCTGAATCTACCAAACCATTCCGATTTGAATCATAAATAATTTGGGTTACTAAAGGAGACGATGGAAGTTTGTCAATACCTGTATTCGTTATAGTGTAGTTTAAATCCACTAACTCATTCTTGCCTTTTGGGATAGAAGAAGCGTTCAAAAATTGAAGAGAGTAGGTCTCTTTAATCACTGAATCTGCTTTTTGAAGTGAACTGGTAGCTACATTAATATCACAGTTAGTTTTGCTACTGACACAAAAAGCAGATGACTTTACTACAGCTTGTGCAAATAATTGTTTTATACCACATGTTAATTTATAATTATCTAATCGAGTTCGTATCTTGAATATTGAACTGTCTCCGGGTATAATATTTGCCGGAATTTTCCAAGAATAAATGTTTTGACCTGTGGAATTATCTAATATTGGTCTTTGAGTAGGAGCGTTGTGTCCTTTGTCAATGTAATTTGTATCAATCCGAATACCCGGAGGTAAGGTAAGTACAAATCGATCTGTTTTTCCAGTTGAATCGGGCCCTAAATTTATAAATTTTGCGAAGGTACTATCGCTATAATTACAAGAAATCAATGGATTCATATGAAGAGAGATCGCTGAAAAATAGGGTTTTGTGATACCTTTAATATTTATTGGATCAGATAAAATAAAGGGTGCATTAACAGCATTACCACATTTTAGATACCCCCCTGGTCGCAATAAGAATGATGAGCCACTAGTGTAATTACAATCTGTTGACAACCAAAATTTGAGTATCATTTTAAAACCTTTCTTGCTATTGACTCCATGAAGCCCTTTTATATCAAAAAGACTATCCCTGTTTGAGAAGTTCCAACGATATATACTTGGTCCAACACGAGTAAAATTGCTAATACATATTGAGTCAGAACGGCCATCCTTAAATAGCCAAGCAGTATCCTCAATTGTCATCCCTGGTTGAGTTTGAATATCCAAATATGAATTAAAAACCTTTGGAGAGCCTGTGTTATTTATTTGAACTTGAAATTCTTGCCGCTTGCATAAGTCTATTTCTGAAAAACGGGTTAGTATGGTAGCATCTAATCGTGTATTAATAGGTTCGTATTTAAGATTAAATTGCTTATATGAACAGGGGAAAGTTGATATAGAATTGGGGTAGTCAGAACAATTAGATCCTATAAGCAATTGAATACTATCTTTATTGCAAGAAGTATATGTAGCATAAACTATGTAATCTTTCTGTTCTCCACTTGAGAAATCCCCTGCTTTAAAAATGTCGTTATTTTTGACAAGGAACTGATTGGTCGATTTATCTTTAATAGCAACTATCTTTCTATTTATATTTACCATTGCACCAAGCCAAACATTTTTAGATAAGGCTCGACTACTTGAGTTTTTAACACGAATTTCCCATTCTATAGTGTCCTTTTCAGGATAGATATAATCGTCAGCAACAGTAATGATCATCTCTTGTTGACTATAGGTGACAATATCTTTTGTGTTGGATGTCATAATGGTGTCAAGACCAGACCCAAGAAACCCTAATTTTTCAAATACAAATCCATAAGTGAAATCATAACTTCTGTTAATAGCTTTACAGTTAGGAGTGAGACTTGCGGTATACGTACCGTGAAATCCATCATCACTTATAAGAATTGTACCCCCAATATCGCTGTATAAAGAATCAGTTCTATACTTGATTTCATCTAATGTTTGTGCGTATGGACGAATTGTATCGATAAGTTGATTAGCTGTTCTTCCAGTTCCTCTTGTACGGTATTGTCTGAAACTTGCTTTTGTAACATCAAATCCTGAAGGTTTCTTTAAAATAATTTCTTTAAGCTTAGCCCATTTTCTATATTCATATGGAAAAATATTACCACCAGCATAATTGGTACAGCATCTACCTACACTTAAATAAAAGTTTTGTGATAAGTTAAAATCAACACAACCTTCTTTGATTATGTTATTGGTGCCGTAATTTGTAAAGTAATAGCCCATCAAGTTCAAACGAGCAGAAAAATCATCACATGAGTAAATTTGTGATGGGCTTGGGTTTGCAACAGAACTCAGATAGAAATTATTAGTCAATTGTAAATCCACTGATGTGTTGTTTAAATTTTGGTCAACCACATATTTTACATTTAATACCAAACTATCTCTGTTGGTATAGCGAAAGGTAGGATAAACTAAACATCCTGCTGAACTTAAACTACCTAAACTTATGTCAAAAGTGTAGGTTTTTACATTCCTATTTGAAGTAAATGAGTAGGGGACTTGTGTGCAAGTAATTACAAGAGATCCATTACGATAGATACTTAAGGATGCCTCCTTTGCTGACAAATATCTTCCATAATCCATTGTGGTTGTTGCCTTACCATATCCCCAGTTAGTAATAGAGCCTGCATTATTCACCTTGCCACAAAATGTAGTTAGTAAGGTGTCACCATACATAATTCGGTTATGCTTAATCTTAGAATAATCTAAGGTGCCATTAAGATCTGCGATTCCATCATTATCATTATCTGGTTGACCATAACTAATACGCTTAGCCTCAAAATTATTAAAATGAAGCCCCGAAGTACAAGAATTAGTACAATGTACTTTAATAATATCATTTGTGCAATACAGTGGGATGTTACAACCAGATGTGCAGGTTAAATCTGGATTGTACAAAATATTAATAGCAATGTTTTGAGCAGTATTTGTAGTGTTGTTTTTACAATTTCCTTTTATATTAATTAATAATTCACTTCTAGGCAAGGTAACAGTTGGTTTGCCATTAAATATTGCAAATACCGTATCATTTCGTTGAGTTACACTGGATGGCGACCAAGACGTGCCGTTTGGATGAGTAAATTGAATATCACTAGACGATAAAGAGTGTGTTACTGTTTGTGGTAATTTTAGTTGTATTGTCAATTGTGAACGAACACTAGGATAGAATAAATAGCCATTATTGACTGTGAATTCTAATTGTTTTATTTGACCATCCACAATATCAGTAGGTATAAGCTTACTCATCCTAAAGGATTGTAAAGAACCCACGCTTCCATATTTTTCATTGTAGTTAATGAGGGTATTGCACTGGTTTCTGAATGTAGCTTTGAATTTCCAACGCTGATTATAGAGAGAGCCTGTATTACATATAGATGGACAACATGATTTAGTCTTCCAGCTAAGAATGATGGAATCTCCAGGAGCCATATCTTTTAAATTAATAAATACTTGTCCTACCGCTCCTGAGCCAAGGCAACCATATACTCCATTAGAGTTGGTTAGGGTCGTTTTATAAGGCTTAACATTCTGTGAGTTTCCTATTACAGAAGATTTATAGGTGAACGAGGTTTCAATTATTTTAGAAATTAAGTTTGCTTGAAATCCATTGCCACGCGACTGAAAGATATCTAAATCTATCGATCTAGCAGTGTCATTGCCATTATTATAAATAATTAGTTGTTGATTATGTAAGTAATAATCAGACAAACAAGACGTGGTAGAAGAAATAGGTGTTATTATTAGTCCAGGTTGTTTGTTTGATATTGAGGTATTCGCTGATTTTTGTGTTGTTTTACATACTGAATTTTCGCAACCCCATAAGGTGGAATAAGTAACATTTAAATTATTGCATTTTACTACTTTTATACTATCTGTAAAAACAAATGTTTCATTATAATCAAAAAAAACATCCCTATTACCAATGGTTTTAAAATCATTCGAATCTAAAGTAGTGATGATATTCGAACCGTTTTTTACAGAATTATTCCCATTGAATGCGATTAAATTTTGACCATTATTATAGAAGCGTTTGAATGTAAACTGCTTAAGTTTTCCAAATCCACTATTCTTTACAGTTATTTGACGACCATATATATCACCCAAATCTGCTGTTTTTAATTGATTCGTGATGTTTTGTATAACAATAGATGGTTGTTTTATATTTAAGACATTACCATTTTTTTGAACAGACCCACCACTGTAGATAGTTGTTGTTTTTATATGTGCTAACCCTCCATTGTTTAAAAATTGACTGACATCGCACGATGTGTTTAATTTTAACTTAATAATGCGTGATTGAGCAACGGAAATAGTTGATAATTTAAATACGGGGTTTGATAAATTAGTTATATTTTTTTCGCTTACACCCGCTCCATAAAGACTTCCTACAACATAGGTGATTCCCTTTGGGAAAATTACTTGTGTTTCAATGCCCGAAACAACAGATGTAGTTGTGTTACGAACTTCAATTTCTAAATATTCCGATTCTATACATAAATTAATTACCGCTGGGTTTTTGATGTTAACATTGAGTTTGGATTGAGCCATGGATGAGAATATCGAAATCATTAGAATCAATATGCTAATTAACCACCTATTTACCATTTTAAGCATCTCAGTTCTACAAAAGTATATAAAATTGAATGGAGATATTTTAAAATAATGTCAGAAGGTTATCCATACTTAATGAAGTTACTCTTTATCCGAACCCAGTTCGAAGTAATTTGACGATAGATGGAATAAGAGGAGTATTCAATGTGATGAGTGTGTAGTTAGATAATTAGTTTAATGCGAACTTAGTCTAACATCTCAAGAATAACTGGTGCACCAGCATCGATAAGTGCTTTATATAGCTTTTCTAATTGGGTGTTTAAGTTGGCTATTTGATTTTCAAAATCATCCATTAAATCATTTGCAATAGTAAGGCTATTCTTTGCAGTCTGGGTTGGGCCATAACTACTTCCCCAAAGTGTTGCTCCAGCTGCATTCATTCGATCGTTTAATGTAGGGTATACCTTTTCACCAACTGCATTCTTAGCCTCATTTCCGTATAATGCTGTATTAAGTGCAATTAGTTTATCATTTATGATTCTCAGTGGTGCTATGGCTGTTGTTAGTGGGCTGCTTCCTTTTTTGGTTGCTACCAGCATAGCCTTGGTCTTATTTTGAATCTGATTATATCGTTTGAAAAGTACACTACGACGAACTTGTGCGTCCATATATTGCTTGTGATATGTTTGTTGAGATACGATAGGTTTTGGTTTAAGTGTACTTACTTTCAATGGTTTTAAGTTTATTTCTACTGCATTTCCTAAAGTTGAAATATTACCTTTACCTTCAATCCGATATAATTGAGCAATGTATTTCCCTGGTGCAACGTACCATCCCCGGTTTTGATTGTTTTTATCTGTTGTATTTTTTGTTATTGGCCAAGGGCTGCTTCCTTTCATGTCCCATGAAGTACGATGAATTCCCTTACTATTTTTTAACTTAAGTTTTCGAATGATACTTCCTTTTGTATCGCTTATTTGAAGCCAATATTGTGGACTATTTTCATATTTCTCAGCAGCTAAAGCTTTCCAACCAGGAAAATTAATGTCTTTATCTTTTTTATTAAGTTCTTTCTCTGTTTTTGTTCGTTCTTCTTTAGCTGTCTTGGGTTTATCTTTGATATAATAATCAAATAGAACACCATGCTCAGGGTTTTTACCATAAAAGTGCTGCCCACCTAAACTACCACTTTTTTGACGGCCATCTCTTCGTGGACTATACAAGTAGGTATCTCTAGGTTTGAATAATGCTGCTTCTTCTTGTAGTATCTCATCATTCAACTTTCGTAAAAAAGCATAATTATCCAACACATAGAAGCTCCTCCCAAAACTTGCAGCCACAAGGTCTTCATGCTCTCGCTGAATTACTAAATCTCTAAAACTAATAGTAGGTAGTCCATTTTTAAGTTGTCTCCATGAATCTCCTCCATTTACAGAAAAATAAATACCAAACTCTGTTCCGATGAATAGTAGATTGGGGTTAACATGGTCTTGTACAATCCGCCATACGTAGCTCATATCAGCTATTCCTTTAGTAATTCGTTTCCATGACTTACCGCCATTTTTACTAACGAAAATATAGGGATTGTAATCGCCTTGTTTGTGAGCATCTAGTGCAACATAGACAGTGTTTTCATCGAAAAGGTCAGCTTTAATATCATTTACATAGGCTCGTTTTGGCACTCCATCTAATTCATTTACATCAGTTTTAATCCATGTTTTTCCTCCATCTTTAGTACTTTGAATGAAGCCATCGTCTGTTCCCACGTATAAAACTTCTTCATTAATTGGACTCTCTGCAATACTTGTTATAGTATTATACGTACTCATGGCATAAACATCCCAAGCATTTTCATAGCTCTGTTTGCGTCCCATAATGGGTAATTTAAATCGTTCTTCGTTTCGAGTAAGATCACCTGAAAGTGCTGTCCATGCATCTCCGCGATTATCACTTCGCCATAAACGATAAGAGGCAACATATATACGAGCTGGATCGTGACTACTTACCAATATTGGAGCATCCCAATTGTATCGTTCAAAACCCTCTCTATGTGCAGGTTGTGGTCGTATACCAATACGTTCTCCTGTAGCCATATCTATTCGACTATACCATCCTTCTTGACTTTGACCATAAACGATGTTTGGATTGTTTGGTTCTGTGGCTGGTTGATGCCCATCTCCACCCAATACGACTTGCCAGTCGGCATTTGTAATTCCAGCAGCATTTTCAGTCCTGCTTTTTCCCCGTTGAGTGTTGTTATCTTGCGTACCGCCATAAATATGATAAAACGGCTTGGCATCATCTACTGCAAGTTTGTAAAACTGTGTGATGGGAAGATTGCCCATATGTCTCCATGTTTTTGCAAGATCAAAACTCTCGTAAAGTCCTCCGTCAGTTCCAACCATAAGATAATCAGGATCACTGGTTTTGAATGCAACGGCATGATTGTCAACATGTTTGTATGCCTTACTAACACTTTTGAATGTTTTTCCGCCATCATTAGTCACTTTAAAATAGTTGTTGGCGAAGTATACTCGATCAAAATGATGTGGGCTTGCCCAGATTTCTTGATAATAATGGGGGCCTGTGCCTGCACTTATTTGATCACTTTGTTTGGTCCAACTCATTCCTCGATTAGCACTCCGATAAAATCCGCCTTTTTTTAATTGGGTTTCGATAGCTGCGTAAATTACATCTGGGTTTTGTGGAGATATTGCTAAACCAATTTTACCCATACTTCCACTAGGAAGACCTGTTTTTAACTTTACCCATGTTTTTCCTCCATTGGTACTTTTATGAATTCCGCTTTTTGGTCCTCCACCCAAATAGGAAGCTACCGTCCGATGTCTTTGCCAAGTGGCGGCATACAATATGTCTGAATTTCTCGGATCAATCAACAAATCAGTTGCTCCAGTCCATTCAGTATCGCCTAGTACACGTTTCCACTTCTTTCCTCCATCAGTAGTTTTGTATACTCCACGATCTCCTCCTATGCTCCACAATGGACCTTGAGCAGCTACCCATAAGGTATTAGGTTTTGTTGGATGAACAATAATCTTACTGATGTGGTTAGAAGCTTTTAACCCCATATTTTTCCATGTTTTACCACCATCTTTACTCAGGTATATTCCATCTCCAAAACTGACGTGCCGTCCACCAACATTTTCACCCGAACCAACCCATAAGTTTCTTGAATTGGTATCTAAAGTTATACAACCAATGCTGTATACTTTTTGTGCATCGAATATGGGGTTAAATGTAACCCCTGCATTTTTGGTTTCCCATACACCTCCACTGCCTACTCCAACATACCAATGACTTTCATCTACTGGGTCTATAACCACGTCTGAAATACGACCTGTCATAAATGCAGGACCTACGCTTCGGAATTTAGCTGCTGGAAGAGCAACACTGTCCCATGTGACTGTTTTTTGTGCAAACGAAAATGTAATGCAAAATAATAAGGCAAGTAGAAAGATGTGTTTGATTGAACGCATATTCGGCGAATTTAAAAAAAAATGCGTTTGAAAAAATTATCTTCTATAGTTAGTTTTCAAAAGGAGAAACTTTATATTTAATAACGAATTATTTGTAATGCGATTTATTAGAATCTTCTAGTAACTTATTATCGATTAGCTATTACTAATAATTTTTGTGCAAATTCATCCACTTCTTTTTCATTGGCATAAACTGCAAATGATGCTCTAATAGCATTCATGTTATTTTCAGTTACAGATCTTAAAATAATATTCGCTGTTTTTCTTAGTTCTTTACATATATCAGAACCATTTTTTTGTTTGATTCGAAAAGTGACGATTGAAGCATGAGCATCTAAATCAAATGGTGTGATGATGGATATATCTTTATGTTGAGAAACTTTATCACGAAATCTTTCCGCAAGATATTTACCTCGATCTTCAACATTTTTTATGCCTATGTTGTTGATGAATTCTACTGCTGCTCCAAGTCCAGCTATTATTGGAGCATTGATAGTTCCATACTCATATCTACTGGCGTGTTTTATGTATTCGTATACTCCCTTTTTTAAGTTAAATTTTATGTCGGTATACGCTCCAGCAAATAGGGGTGGTGTATTGTTCAAAAAATCTTGATTCATGTATAGGATTCCTGTTCCTTTTGGACCGAAAAGCCACTTGTGACAACTAGCAATAAAAAAGTTGGGTTGAAGACTTTTAATATTTAGCGAAATTTGACCTAAAGCTTGCGTACCATCTATTACTGATTGTATCTGATTTTTTTTACATAATTCTATTATTCTCTTTACAGGCAAAACTGAACCAGTAGTGCATGTTATGTGAGAAATAGATATCACCTTTGTACGGTCCGATATGGATGATTTTATCAATTTAAGGGTGTTTTCTTCCTTTTCTAAAATATCTACAACCTTTACTTTTATTCCAATTTCGTTTTGAAGGGTCATCCATGGGGCAGAGCCACCGATATGTTCTTCACTGGTAATGATAACCTCATCTCCTTGCTGTAGCTTTAAGCTTCGGGCAACAATGTTCATTCCTTCTGTTGCATTTCTTGTTATAGCTAGTTGTTCAGGATTCACATTCACGAACTTAGCTAGTTTGGCTCTTGTTTTTTCGACAACTTTATGGTCCTCAATACCATATTTATTAATGTATTTGATAGATGCAATCGTTGTTTCTTGAACAATACGGGGTGAGGGACCTATGCTTGCTGTATTAAAGTGTTTACGGGATTTATTTAGGGTGAATTGGTTTTTTACCTTTTCCCAATCTATGATTAAGCCATCATCTTTTGTTATGCTTATTTTTTTTTCTGATTCATCAAGTTTAGCCATGGTTGACAATGGACTAAAAAAGTATAAAATTAACCCCTTCCATAACTTATCTTTTATAAAGTGTCTTCGACTTTGTTTTTTCATATTGGCTTCTTAAAAATAGGTTCTTTGCTTTTCTCTAGGTCGAACGATTGGATCTTTTGGTGCGAAGGAGATGTCTATTAATTCCATTTTGCCTGAAGGAGATATCTTTATCATGACAGATTGATAGGGTTTGAATAAAACTTTAATTTCACTTTTATTGCCATTGAAATTAATGGTAAGCGGTAAAGATATTTCTTTTGTCATGTATGACTGTCCAGAATAAACGGGATAAGTAAGGTTTTTTGATTTCCACTGAGCAAGGAATAAGTATGCGTTTCCCTCTTGATCGACCTTACACCAATAATTGGGGAGACTATCGGCTTCTACTAATGGTGAGGTAACTAAAACATCATTGAGTTTTTGTTTTACATTCGGAAGTTGGGTCAATTTTTTAAGTAGTTCTTGATAGTTGCCGCTTTTATTTTTACTGGGTTCTGATGGTGTTCTTTTTAAGCATATGGGTAATCCTTTGTTTGCAAGCTCAACTATTCGATTCAAAGCTTGAGTATCCATGTAGTTGACATCGATATATAACATTGAAAATGTGGCGTCACCTACGTTAAGTTTTCCGTTTTTGAATTTAGCTTTCTCTAAAAAATGCCTATTAATCCATAATGGATGATACCCTTCTAACTCTTGGGGTGGATCAATGTACCGAAGTTCATATTCTCCCCAAACCCAAACGCGTTGTCTTTCGGGTGGGTATGCTCCTTTCATGATACCATCCTCGTGAGGAATATATACGGCTACATCGCTATATGTTTTACCAATTTGTAAGTATTTTGAAACCTTTTCTATATATGAATTGAATTGAGGTAGTTCATCACTGAGACTCCCATTTGGCCCAAAGTAAGTAGTTGCAAAAAATGTATTAGTGTCAGAACCAATAGTGTTGTAGGGCATTCCATGATATACATGATGATTAACTCCGTAAGCAAACATAGCATCCGCTACCATTTTTAAATCAGCTGTTTGTTCTTTGTGCAAATAGGTATGAGGGAATCCGTACATGCAAGTAAATGTCTCACTAGAGACAAGTCGCTTGCTGGATAAACAAGCTGAAGAACTGACAATTCTGGAGTAGTTTGGATTATTTAACATGCTTTCGGTTTCTGGAATATCTACTAATGAATATGTAGTCATTACATCAGTAGGAGATGCCAAACACTGAACACGAGACCATACTCCCAATTTTTTACATTCTTCTACATATGGCACATAAAATCCCTGAGTTACATAGTTGTCTAAGTGCATCATGTAATCATACCGAACTTCAGGAAAAGAATCAATACCTTGATTCATGTATGGTACAATATTATAACCAAAACGATCTTTGAACGTTGAATCGAAGCCCGTTGTCCATATTTTATTCGTGGCATTGAGCTTAATTTCCCATGAATCTGTAAATAAGGCTGATTTAGTGCCTTTTAAAGCGGGACTAATTGCATTAGCAAATGGATCCGAAAATTCTTTAAATGCAGCTTTTTTTAAATGGTCAATCACAAACATAGTATCAGGCCAAGCCCATGAGAATGTAAGCAGTTGTTGAAATGTTGAGTCCCCATAAATTTGGGTTCTGTTTTCTTTACTTATGTGCTTATCTGCAACTGGCCAAGCACTTCCAAAAGTAAAGTCACAAGATAGACCAATGGAATCAGCGTATTTTTTTGTGTAGGTTGCCATTTCTGTCCATTCTGGGCTCAGCCATTCTTGAGCAGAGCTGTCTTTAGGGTAGTATCTACCATATGAGCGAGCATACATGTTTTGATAGCGATAAAGCGGATAAACCCAAGCAATTTCTACCCCACCAAAATTATTGCTTTTTGCCCAATCCAATTGGTGTCTAATGTCTGGTTTTTTAATTTCTGTAGCAAACCACCACCATCGAGTACATGGTTTTGCAGATGTATAGTATTCAGAGGCATCAATTATGTTTTGATGGTTATTTCTTTTGCATGCAGTGATAATAAAAGCAAGGAGTAAGATTATGAAGTAACATGTTTGATTCGATTTAATGTGTTTCTTTAGTATCATAGTTCTGTAATTATAAGTAGGATTTGTTTTTTTTAATGATTTCTATTTTTTTGCTGAATCGATTAATAAGAGAGTCACTAGAGCTATATGGTTCAATTTCAATATCAAATGATTGAGCGTAATAGGCTTGCACCTCATTTAAGAATGCACAGGTAAGATTTGCCGTCCACGTAGTTTTTTTATCGATAGCGTATTTGTGCTTTAAATATTTACCTAGTTCTTGTCCAATTTCATTGTTGATGATATCTACGTAGTTATCTGTAGGAAAGTTAACAGTATCCTTAAGTTGTTTTTCTGAAAATTTACCAGATACCAGTTCTGGCATATGGTGTCGTTCATGGACTGTGGCTACAAAATGAGCAATATCTTCACTGTAAATTGTAGTTATAAGTGCTTGAGCTGTAATGTGATTGAATGTGTTTATGTAACCTTTCTCTAAACTGTCTCGAAAATTTCGAAATGCCTGATTGTCTTTTTTAATGTTTTGCATACTTGCCAATGCTAGATCATAAAAAGCAACGTCATTATCTCCGAAAATACTAGGTCTTCGACGAGCAAGCATAAATATCTTGCTGAGTTCATTTCTATATATTACTGCATATGGAGCTTGAAAGGTTAAGGATATTTTATCCCAAAAAGATCCTTTGTGTGCATCGGTTATATCTCCTTGGGTGGTACCATTTGTCAAAATAGAAAATATAGTTTGTCCTTGGTTTTGGTAGCTCATTTTGACAGTTCCAATACATGAATCTTCGCTAGCATTAGAATAACTTAAATCGACAACAGATTTAAAGTCTTGTAAATTTTTAAAATTAGTTGCTAAGAGAGCTTTGCAGCTAGGTAAACCAACATTATTAGAGTGATTACATCCTGTAAAAATTAGCAATAGCCAGCTATAAAAGACGTAAGTATGTTTCTGAAAAATCACTTAGCTACGAACATACAATTAAGCAGACTAGTTAGCAAAAACCGTCAGAGATTAATTGAACAATGAAAATGAAATTATTATACATAATAGTCAATCAAGCGTATATTGCAATTTGTATTTTTAATGAGTTTATGAAATTAATAACTGCACTGATGTTTGTTTTTCTTTTGGTGAATAATTCCCATGCAAAAGATTATTTGATTACAGATTACGGTGCAAAAGGTGATGGAAAAATTTTATGTACTTCATTCATTCAATCTGCAATTAACAATGCCTCAAAAGAAGGTGGAGGTAGGGTTGTGATTCCGAAAGGTGAATTTGTTTCAGGAACAATTTTCATGAAATCTAATGTTGAGATTTACCTTAAAAGAGGAGCGAGGCTGGTAGGAAGCATAAATCCAGAGGATTATATAAAAGTAGGAAAATGGAAGGCATTAGTTATTGCATATGATGTATCTAATATTCGTTTGTCCGGAAAGGGAACTATTGATGGAAGAGGAAATAAATTAGCCTTAAAAATAGACAGTTTGTTTTATGCTGGTCTGATAGATAGCTTGGATTATAATTTAGTTGAAAAACGTCCCAAGTGGTATTTAAGACCCCTATTAATCCAATTTTTAGAGTGTAATAACATAGCTATTAAAGATATTACGCTAAAAAACTCGTCTTGTTGGGTGCAATCATACGAGTTATGTAATAATCTAGTAATAAACAATATTGAAGTAGATAGTGATACGTATTGGAACAATGACGGCATTGATATTATGGATTGTAAAAATGTTGAAATTTCTCATTGTGATATTAACGCTGCAGATGATGGGATATGTATTAAATCAGAAGATTGGACACGCGAGCGTTATTGTGATAGTATTTTCATACATCATTGCAAAGTTAGATCAAGTGCTAGTGCTATTAAACTGGGCACTTCAAGTGTTAGTCATATGCGTAACATTACAGTGCGTCATATAAAAGTTTATGATACTTATCGATCTGCAATTGCTATAGAGGCCATGCAAGGTGGAATTATAGAAAATGTCTTGGTAGAAGATATTAAAGCTACTAACACTGGAAATGCAATTTTTTTGCGTGTTGGTCAAATAAGAGGAGCTAAATATCCAGGTACACTTAAAAATGTGATTTTACGTAGAATAAAAGTGCAAATTCCGTTCAGTAGGCCAGATCAATCATACAACATAAGAGGACCTTCTTTACCTTTTTTTCATAACACATTCCCCTCTTCAATCACAGGTATAATTGGTCATCCAATTGAGTCTGTATTATTAGAAGATATCAAAATAATTTATCCTGGTAGAGGGAACGCTGCTTATGCTAATTTACCTGTACATAGGATTAGCGATGTGCCTGAAGTACCCAAAAAATATCCAGAGTTTTCAATGTTTGGTGAATTGCCAGCTTGGGGCTTTTATGTAAGGCATGTAGAGGGATTACAAATGAAAAACGTTGTGTTAAAATTAAAAAAAGCGGATTATAGACCTGCTATTGTTTTTGATGATGTTGACGGCCTAAAACTCGAGGCACTAAAAGTCAAAGGAGATAAAAAGAAAATTTTTAGAAACAATGTTCGAGCATTTGAAGAAAAATAAATGAATTTATCCAAATCATTATTAGTCAAACTTTTACATTTCAGTTTTTGTTACAACTATATTAAATCACCGTGATTTAACCCTTATGATATACAATACAACTCGAACAGATAGAAACATAGATTTAGCCGTCAACGAATTAGTGGGGAAGCGGTTTGGGATTTTTCATAAGCTCAAAAATGGAAGTATTGGTTCTGAACCATTCATTATTCAGTCGTGTAGCCCCGAATTTGATATTAATTTCGATAGTATAGAATACACTCGTAAATGTAACATAGAACTTAGACCATATGGAATTATTGTTCATTTTAGAAAGAATAGTAGTAGTTTTATTTGGCCGATACCTTTCCGTCATTTGACGGTGTATAAATCTGGGCAGATCATTTCTATTTATGAAAACACTTCATATTTTAAAATAAAGCCCTTGGTTTTGCGTAAAATAAATAGCCCATTTATTCAACGATTATTGGACGCTAAGTCCATTTACTTAGCACAGTACCATTTTAAATAATACTCAATGAAAAGTTTGACCATTTCAGAGGTGGAAGCAAAGCTGAAATTTTTACATAAAAATTGGATTATAAAGGAAAATTTTATTCGAAGACGATTTATTTTTGATGATTTTGTTCAGGCATTTTCATTCATGACCTCTGTTTCTTTAATTGCAGAGAAACAAAATCATCATCCCAATTGGGAGAATGTGTACAATGAAGTTATCATTAACCTGAGTACGCATGATGCAGGAGGTTTGACTGAAAAAGATTTTATTCTAGCATCTAAAATTGACCAATTAATCACTAGTTAATATTTCAATATATTGAATTGTTTGGCAAAGGTTCACTTTTAAAGGGGTATTGTGCTTTTAATTAACTAATATTGATATTAAAACGTAACTTATGTCATACAAAAAAATATTTTTTTTTACTATTCTTATTACATTTAATTCATTATCGTATGCCACAATATGGTATGTAAAACATAATGCATCAGGATCTAACAATGGAACATCATGGACAAATGCATATAATGCACTCCAAGATGCAATTAATGCTTCCTCTGCTTCAGATGAAATATGGGTAGCAGCGGGTATTTACAAGCCTACAAGATTACCTTCTACAGGAGCTCTAAGCACTACAAGTAGAGACTTGTCATTCTATTTAGATAAAAACATAAAAATCTATGGAGGTTTTGCTGCAACTGAAACCTTACTGAGCCAACGTGACATATCGAAAAACCAAGTTACCCTTAGTGGAGATATTGGTACAATTGGAGATAATTCAGACAATTGTTATCATGTATTTATAATGGATGGTTTATCATCTTCTGCTAAATTAGACGGATTTGTAATTACGGGTGGTAATGCAAATGCTGGAGGAAGTTTTTGGTCTGGTCCATCGTTCTCTGGTCAAACTTTCCCAAGGAGGGGTGGTGGTGCACTTTGTACTATTGATGTTGACATAGATATTGATAATGTTGTAATTACCACTAATAACAGTATTGAAAATGGTGGAGCTGCATTTCTTGTCAGGTCAGAACCTACAATTGATAACTCAGTCATTTATAATAATTCAGCTGTTTATGGAGGTGGTATATATTCTTTTCAGTCATCTAATCCAAAATTAACTAATGTTACAGTTTGTTACAATAATGCTTCAGATGCTACTTATGGTGGAGGTGGTATCTATACCAATAGTGGTAATGTTACTATCAAAAATGTAATATTCTGGGGTAACACTAAGGCGGGGAGTGATAATATTGCCCGAGCAGATATCTGGTCTAATAACACTGTGACTAGGTCATATTGCATGACTCAATTAAATAGTATATTTTCCAGTGGAACGGGTATGTTGACTGCTGGAACAAATCCCTCTTTTATAAACACAAGTGACCCTGATGGAGCTGATAATATTTGGATGACTCTTGATGATGGTTTTGTATTGAGTAGCTCTTCATCTGGAGTTGGAGCTGGAATAAGCACTGGAGCACCTTCAAATGATATTACAGGAAAAGCTAGAGCTACATCACCTTCGATTGGTGCTTATGAGGGTAGAACATGCAAACAAAGTAATAATCTTCCATCTGCAGCAGCAACTTACACTGCTACCTATGCTGATACCGATGGCAACTACACCTGTTATTGTGATGATAATCAAAACCTAATCTTAGGACTTAATCTTACCGGCACAGGTGCTGTGGTTCCTACTACAGGGGTTTCTCTAGAGGTTGGTGCTACTACTACAACTACTTACAATAGTGCTGGTGGTATCATCACCAATACCAATGGTGGGGTGATCTTCAATAGAAAATGGAACGTAACTCCAACGACTCAACCTACCAGTGATGTGACGGTTCTTTACCCATTTACCAATACCGAATATTCCGCGATTGTAACTGCACTATCAAGTAAAAGTACGACCATAACTAATGCTAATCAACTTCAGATGTATAAGCTGACTTCTTCAGGTACGTTTGCAGATCCACACGCAAATGGTGCTACTGGAATTATTCTAGCTCATGGATCGAGTGCAACTTCAGGAAACTGGGTACATAGTGCACATACCAATGGAACAGATCATTTGGCTACCTACAAAGTTGCTTCATTCTCCGGTGGTGGAGGTGGAGGTGGTGCATCTGGAAGTCCATTACCTGTGGATCTTATCCATTTTGATGTTCATGCTGCTACCAATCATAGTGCAAGTCTTCACTGGGCTACTGCTAGTGAGATCAATAACAGCCACTTTGAGATAGAACGTAGCTACGATAGTAGAACTTTTGAAATGATTGATCAGGTTGTTGGAAATGGCAATAGCCAACATCAGATTGACTACAACTACATTGATGATGGTATTCACTCTTTTGAAAACACGGCATTTTACCGACTTAAGCAAGTCGACTTTGATGGTACTTCAGAGTACTCAGATATTCGAGTAGTTCGTTTTGATGAATTGGGAAGTGGCCTAGATTTTTCTGCATATCCAAACCCGCTGACCAACGAGTTATCTGTAATGGTTAGTTTATCCAACGGAGAAGCTTATCAGATAGAAGTAACCAATCTGCAGGGAGCAAAAGTGCATCAGGAAAATCATGTATATGATAACGGTATTCACAAGTTAAATACTTCAGAGTGGAACAGTGGTATGTACATCCTTCAAGTTGCTTCTGAAAGCGGTAGCAAGTTTGTTAAGGTGATGAAGAAGTAAAGCAAAAAATTAAATTAACTTTTATTAGAAGGTGGCTATTTGTGTAAATAGCCACCTTTACTATTTTAAAAGGCGACTAATTAATAGCTAAACTATCGCTTGGAAATTTTATTGTTGGAAATTGCTCTTTGGCGAGTGCACTTGAAGCGTTTTATTTCAGCATCACGCTTTTTAACGTGTTTTTGACTTACTCCGCTATTGACACGTTTTCTCCATAGATTAAACGAGCTTCTTTTTAGCTCTTTTCGCATCAATTGAATCGTTTGGGCTTCTGATATTCCAAATTGGTAAGATATTGCCTCAAATGGGGTGCGGTCCTCCCAAGCCATTTCAATAATTCTATCTATGTCGGAGTCATTAAACATATAAATACTAAACATTATGAAAAGCCTCAATGTTCATTGAGTTCTGATATTTTTAATTATTTACGTAGAGCGTATTCCCTTGTTTTGTAAGTCTGTACGTCTTTAAATTACATCGAGCTGGACCACTCAAATAGAGGCTGTTAAAATCATAAATCGATCCGCAACATGGTGTAAATGTTGTATCTTTTTGTTGACCACAGATTAATTGGAGCGTGTTTTCATCTAGAAAAACTTGAGCACAATCTGCATCGGACTGGTAAGGGCATGTTCGCTCAATCGCATAGTAAATATCGTCAAAATTATGAATTAAATATATCCCACGATTCCCCTGATCAATCGTCATATATTCACCCAACGTTTGTAAATTAAAATACTCAGGCAAATCCATGTTAACCGTAATATTAACTGCTTGGTTTGGAATAAAACAGTCGCCTGTAAAGGGATCATCAGGCTTACAAGCCTGTTGAAAGCAAATCAATAAAAGGGCTAATATTAAAAAAAACTTACTCATCATAAGTGTAAAAACCCTGACCTGATTTTCGCCCAAAATACCCCGCCTGTACCTTTTTTTGTTGAATTCTATTAGGTCTAAACTTTTGATCATAATTGAATAGCTTATACATAGACTCCGTTACTGATAGATTGGTTTCCACCCCAATTAAATCCATCAATTCAAATGGTCCCATTTTGAATCCTGAACTTCTTATCAAGTCATCTATTGCATCATGTGAGGCAACATTTTCTTCTAAAACCTTAAGCCCTTCAACATAAAAGTGTCTAGCAACTCGATTAACGATAAACCCTGGAGCATCGGCAGCAATGATGAACTTTTTTTGAGTTGAGGTAACATACTCAATAGCTTGTTCTAAAACTTTAGAATCCGTTTGCTCTGCACGAATAATCTCAACAAGTTTCATGATGTGTGCAGGATTAAAAAAATGAATTCCAACCATTCGACTTGGATACTTAAATCCAGCTGCTATTTGTGTAAGTGGTATCGAAGATGTATTGGAAGCATAAATCGTATTCTCTTTGTTAATTTCTGCGAGATCATTAAAAACTTTGAGCTTTACGTCTATATTTTCGACTATTGCTTCAATTACTAAATCCACATTAACATCAGCAATACTATTTGAATATTGAATGAGTTTTTGACAAGATCCCTTGTCTTCGTCAGTAATCTTCTTTAAGCTAACAGCCATAGTTAGGTTCTTGTCTATTGCATTTCTAGCCACCTCAAGCATTTCGTGTTTTATATCAAATAAAACAACCGAATGACCAGCCATTGCGGAAACCTGAGCAATGCCTCTTCCCATAACTCCTGCACCTATTACTCCAACTTTCATCGGGGCTAATATCCTAATTTATGAACGTTAAAACAACTGCTGTACTTTATTTAAGTAAGCCACTAAGACTATTTTCTAATATACGATCGAGGAATTTTAAAAGGGAAAGAAGGTATTTTATTCGTTCTAATATTCTGATAATTTAATTCCATTTGGAGGTTTTCTTCAGCTTGCTGGATAGCTATAGTTACTAATTGAGGCAATAAACCAACTTCATCAACAAGTTCATATTGACTATAATTAATCTTAGCGTGCTGACTAGTATCTTGAGGAATAAGATCTGATTGAAAAGTCCGATATTGTGAATTGAATTGAATTGAATTTTTTGTGAGTCCCTCTCGGGCTAAAAGCATATTCTTCTCATTTGAAATATAGCGATTCTGATGAAAAACCGCATTTCCTAGCAGCATGTTTTGTACCTGATTTATTTGTGGTTTAAAACCTAGATATTGCTCTAAGATTTGATGATCGTAGGCCATATATTCTTGGAGCACAGAATTCACCATAAAAAAACTGTCCGTCGTAATAAGTGCGTTGATACCAAAACCAAAAAGACTAAACTTAGCCCATATGATACTATCCTTCTTCATCTTTATGTGAAGCGAAACATTTGTAGTTTTATCACCATAAGTGATTGCGGATCGACCTCTCAATTCAACATAGTCAGAATCAAACTGACTATCCCAATAAGACTTAATTGAAGATGCTGAAACATCAATTGATTTTGACTTTTGAATTGAACGACAAGCACTTGAAAAAATTAAAAAACAGGTTAGCAAACGATAAATAAAGGTATTGTTACTCATGTAAATCTTTAATTTTTAAATCCAATTGTTCTACCATTATTTGATTCCCAATAAACTCATAAATCATCTTCTTTTGTTGATAATACTTAATGTTATTAGGCTCAATTAAAATGGCTTTATCTATATACTCTAATGCTTCGGTTATATTCTTTCTTTTCAAGTAAATCTCAGCTTTTGTAGCTATTAAGTCTGGATTTTGAGGCTGAATAATTAGAGCTTTTTCTATCATGTTTTCTGCTTCATCTAATTTTTCTCCTCGATTTATTAAAAAACTACTATAGGCATTAAGACCTAATATATGGGTTGGATCAATGGACAAGACAGCCTCCAATAATTGATAGGCTTTATCGTATTGTGCCAAACTTGAATATGCTTGACCTTTTACAATCGTTAAATCTATTTTATCGCTTTGATCTACAGCAAAATCTAATCCTTCATTTGCTATTTTAAGAGCATTTTCATGTTCTAATAACTCATTTAATGCTTTACTTTTTATGAAATAAAATCTAGCAATATTTGGAAAAAGATATAGTGCTTTATTTACATCTTTTAATTGTTGATGATAATCAAATAAACGTTCATCTAAATAAATAATTTTCTTCCATAGGGCGTAACTTAACGAATCTATCTCTAGTGCTTTCCTCGTGTAAGTGCGAGCTGAATTATAGTCTTCCAATGCAATATGCATGTCTGAAACAAAAAAATACACTTCTGCTTTTGAAGGGTAACTTTTCAATAACGTAGCTGACAACTCCTTCAAATCACTTTTCTTTTTACTATCTGATTTTACGGCTTTGAGAAGTGGGCTTAATGCTTGTAACTTCGTGTCTAAATTGATGTCATCGCTTTCTAGTGATTTTTTTAGATACTTGAATGATTGACTATCGTCTTTGCCTAGATAAATTAAATATAATGCAAAGTTTGCCTTACCTGAGGTTGAGTCAATTTCTATTATTTCATTCAGAACAGTTATTGCCTCATCTACTTGTTTGTTCCGCAGATAAATATCAGACATTCGACCCAAGTAAATTATTTTTTTGGGATACTTTACCGAAATGCGTTTCAGTTCTTCAATGGCTTTCTCTATTTCGCCCATTGAAGAAAAAACAGATTCAAGCTTCATGGAAGAAGCATGCTCTATCCCGAAATGATCTTGCATATTTTGAAGAACCAATATTGCTTTATCATAAGATTTAATCCTTGAATAGGCATCCGCAGCTCTGAGATAATTAGACCGTTCGTCGGGATCTAATGCTGTCATATCTGAAAAAACCGCGGCAGATTCAGCAAACATTCCAAGTTTGATATACGATTTTGCTACCAGATTAAAATACCAAGAATTATACCCTGTATTACTGACTACTGCCTTTTGCGAATAATCGAGTGCTCTGAGATAATTTTTTTGTTCGTAGTTTAAAACTGACAATTCATACATACATGCATGGCATGACGGATTGAGCTTCAAGGCTTCCGAATAAAACGTTGAAGCTTTTTCACGATTATTTAAAATCTTTTGTTTTGATGCCTCAAAAAATACTTTATCAAATGCTTTTTGCTGATTGTAACTAAGAGACTGGAACAGATCCTGGGTTTGATCTAATGTTTTACAACCAACCCCAAATAAAAACGTAATAAATAATATTTGGGTTAGGGCTTTCAATCTTTTTGAGTGGAATAATCGCTCAAACTAAGCTCCTTTGCCGACCCATCATACTCTACAAAATTACCGATCATTGAGTTCTTCATAGATGCATTTTGAATATGAGCATTGCTGTATACGATTGTATTTTCTATTGTGCTATTTTCAATCACTGATCCATCTCCAATACTCACATATGGGCCAACTTTTGCATTGATTAATTTGACATTTTCACCTATAAAGCAAGGTTTAATTATCTCTGAACCTTCATTTGTGATTTGATCAGACACCAACTGTTCGTCAGATATGTTTGCTAAAACTCGCTGATTGGTATTTATAGTAGCGTTTTTGTTTCCACAATCCCACCATTCTTCCACCTTGCCTGGAACAAACTTGCACCCTTGATTTTTAAGACTGTCTAAAACATTGGTTAATTGATACTCTCCTTTTTCTCGTATATCGTTATCTAGCAAATATTCTATTTCACGAAGTACTGACGCACCGTCTTTGAAATAATAAATTCCGATAATTGCCAAATTAGATTCTGGGTTATCAGGTTTTTCTACAAAGTCAACAATGGTTCCTTCATCATCCAACTGAACAACTCCAAATGCTCGTGGATCTTCAACTTCTTTTACCCAAATTGTTCCATCCACACTAGCATCTAATTTAAAATCTGCTCTAAACAATGTGTCAGCAAACGCAACAATTACATTGCCTTCCAAAGCTTGTTTAGCTTGATATATCGCATGGGCCGTTCCCAATGCCTCATGCTGAACATTAATAGACCCCTTTGCACCAAGTTTTGATGCTACATCCAGCAAATGAGCCTGAATTTCTTTACCAAAAAACTGCTCACTTGGACCTACTATAAATGCAATTTCATTCAATGGTTCGTTCACTACTTTAGCAATGTCTTCTACAAGTCTTTGTACGATTGGTTTCCCTGCTACGTGTAATAATGGCTTTGGTACGGTTAAGGTATGTGGCCTCATTCGTTTTCCAATTCCAGCCATTGGTATAATTATATTCATTACTCGTTTATTCTTTTTTAAATTCCTGTATGTCCATATCCTCCTTCACCCCGTTCAGTTTCATCTAAACTATCGGTTAGTGTGAAAGATATTTGTTCGTATTTTGAAATAACCATTTGGGCTATTCTGTCTCCATTCTTAATTACAAAATCCTCGTTTGAGTGATTGATTAATGCAATCTTTAACTCGCCTCTGTAGTCCGCATCTATTGTTCCTGGACTATTTATAATTGTAATACCATGCTTAAAAGCTAAACCACTACGTGGACGAATTTGTGCTTCATAACCATCTGGCAATGCAATATGCAATCCTGTACCTATGAGTTTTCGATCATTCGGTTTTATCACCAAATCGGTTGATAAAAAAGCACATAAATCAACTCCAGCAGACTGCTTGGTCTGGTACTTAGGTAACGAATTGTTACTTTTATTGATGACTGGTAAATTAATCATTCAGCTGGCAAATTTATTATTTTCTTATTCTTAAGTTCATCCAAAAACCAATAGATATATACGCTGCTATAGACAGTAGATTGAATAGCATGGACTTTAGTCCAGTTAACATCATAAAATCTGAAAATAAATACATGCCAATAGCTGTTATTAATAACACTAAAATCCTGCTAATATTATACTGAACGGGATAATAATATTGCCCCACCACATAACTAATAATTGTCATCAAAAAATAGGCAATTAATGTGGTATATGCTGCAGCCTTAAATCCATAAATAGGTACATAAATTAAAAGGAGAATAACTGTTGTGATCGCACCAACTAGTGAAATTAATGCCCCCAGTTTTGTTTTGTTATTCAGCTTATACCAAATACTCAAATTAAAAAAGATTCCTAATAAAAGGTTGGCTAATAAAAGAATTGGGACAATGGTTAAGGCATCTGGATGATTGAAATATTCGGCTTTTTTTATCAGTAAATGAGCAATTTCACTTTTGAATAATGAAGTTGCTAAAAATATAAATCCACAAGTGAAAACAAACCAATTCATGATAGATACATAGGATTGCTTCGCATCATTTTTATCTGCTTGATCAAAAAATAACGGTTCGGCAGCATAACGAAAAGCTTGAATAAAAATAGTCATCACCATGCTCAGCCGATAAAACGTTCCGTACACCCCTATTTCATATTTTGCTGAAGCTTCTGGTAACAACCTATTCATCGAAATTCGATCAAATGTCTCGTTAATCATCCCCGCAAATCCCAAAATGATTAGTGGCCAAGCATAATTAATCATTCGCTTCCAAAGTGAAAAATTTGGTGTTCCAAAATGTGACCATATGTCACTAGATAATAATAAGAACTCCACCGAACTTGCTATTAAATTTGAAATAAACACATATTCAATACTTCTCATATTTCCGCTTATACTAGGATAGTACACAATGAAAAATATATTCAAACCTACATTAACTATAATTCCTAGACTTTTGACCAATGCAAACTTCTTTGACTTACCTAAATATCGAAGTAGGGCATAGGGTATCGATTTTAATGTATCAATTGCAAGAATCAAAACAAACCAAATAACATAAGAAACGTGATTAGAGTAACCCACAAAATCAGCAATTTGGTTTCTTTTGATTGTCATCAATAGAGTAAATATCAAAGCAATCACCCCCACAGAAAAAATAGCTGTGGCAAAGACATCTTTGTACTGTTTTCTCTCTCTTGAAAAATTAAAAAATGCTGTTTCCATTCCATGTGGAAGAACTACAAAAAAGAATGCTGCATATGCATAAAACTCTACTTGAGGTGCCAACAGCTCTGGAGTAAAATAAGCGGCAAAAAAGAAAATTAATATAAAATTGATAAACCTACCTACAATACTGGGTATTCCATAAATTGCCGTATCGCTAGCAAGTTTTCGAATTATACTCATATACTACAAATCTATTAGAGATCATTAGAAGGCTATACACACTATTACTTTGACTTGTCTAATGTGTAGGTTATCTGAAATCTTACACACCTAGGAGCAGCTATATCTGCAGGACGAATGATGTATTCTCTATTACTGATATTATTTATAATAATATTGGTATCCCAATGCGATGAAACCCTGTAACCAATGCGGCCATTCAATAAGACGTATTCTGATAAATTTAGATCCTGTGATTCTTGGACACCAGGCACTAATACTAAAAATGCCCCATCAATATTTTGAACGCTAGACTGATAAGTAGCCCCAAAACCAAGGTGCCATTTTTTATATATAGCCATGAGGTCTGCCTTGATTACATGTTGAGGTCTGTATTTTAAAATATCGTCTGTGGTATCAGAGCTCGTATTCCGATAAGTAGCGTTTTGCTCAATCACTTTTGTTGGTTCCAATGCTCGAGATTTAGAATACGTATATCCCACAAAACCCTGCAGCTTCAAGCCCTTGAATTCTCCATCAAACAATAAATTTGACTCCATTCCTTGAACCGATGTTTTTCCAGTATTCAACGTCTTAAAACCGATACCAAAAGTTGGAGGCTCAATGGGCCCCCATTGACCAAATGTAAACTCCATCATGTTCTCAAACTTCATTTGAAAAATTGCCACGTCAAACATCAAATTCAGTTTTTTAATTCTAAACCCTTGCTGGATTCCTAACTCTAAATTCGTTCCTGTTTCTGACACTAAATTGTTGCTTGGGAAAACACTTACAGGACCTGCACTCGTTAAGATAAATGACTCGGCAATACTTGGAAATCGATATCCCTGACCAAAACTTGATCTGATAAACGTGTACTTAGCAGCCTCATAATTCAACCCTGCTCTAAATACTGGCCTGCCCTCATCTTTCTGATCTAAAATAAAATGTTCATACCTCGCTCCTCCTGACAACTTTAACTTATTCCATTGATGATCCAACTGAATGTAAGAAGCGTAGTTTTCTGAAGTATGATCACCAGAATACAATGGAGATTTAGAATTTGTTTTTGAAACGAGTAGACCGCCAATAACATTTAATTTACTATTTGATGGTGAAAAATTTACTTGATATTCTGCAAATAATAAGTTGGATTTATTTGATTGATCCATTGCATTATCTCCATTATCAACATCGTTATTTATACCCAAAAAACGCGTATTCAAACTGTGAGAAAAGCTACCCTTTTGCCATTTAATATAGGGGTCTATGGAGATTCTTTCCGTCAAACTTATAGTTGGAAGGCTATCCGAAACGGTATAACCTAAATCCAATGACTCCCACAACAAGAAACTTCCCGATTTTCCCTCTTGATAGGACGCATTAATTCCATAAACAAGGTTGTGTTTCGCAACTGCCTTTCTTAACCCAAGGTTAACTCTGCCTCGTCTATCAAAATCGCTCATTTTGTAGCTTTCGTCATCCAATAAATTTACGCCTAAAGTGACCCCAATCCCTTCATATACTTCTGTATGGTAGACCGTAAGATTGGATATTGTATTGCGTTGATTTCCTTGAAAATGTAAAGATTTTCTTTTAGGCAAATCATAACCCCCCCTTGAAAGAGTCAGTTGAGTATAGGGATCCGTAGTAGGTTTTCTGGTTTTGATATGAATAATTCCATTGAGAGCAGAGCTTCCATAAATAACAGAACTTGCCCCTTTGATAATTTCTACTCCCGAAACACCCTCTGTTGGCATGAAAGACCACAATGGAGAACTGGCATCTCCAGATAATAGAGGTACACCATCCACCAACACTCCAACCCTCGAACCTGCTCCGTAACTCCATCCACTACCACCTCGTATAGTTGGTTGATTATCAATTACTTGGACGGCATTGATTCGTTCGATACTCTCACTTACATTAGTAGGTGCCGTATTCTGAATAAGGTCTGGGCTGATAATGCTCATCGAAATCGTTGCTTTTTTTAGTTGCGAGGCACGTTTATTCTCACTTACAACAATCGTATTAAGAAGATCTGATTCTTCACTTAGCGTAATCCATTGATCCTTCGGGCGAACAAATCGGTTTTTATATCCCATCTGTTGAACAATTAAAACATTGGTATCTGCACTAAAATCAAAAGATCCTGATTCATTCGAAATTGACAATATGCGTAACGAATAGGGATGTAAAAACTGTGCTCCTATGATCGATTCGTTCGAAGAATTTTTAACTACGCCATTGAATTTGAAAACCGTTTGTGAATGTCCCCAAAAGGTAAAAATCACTAACAGACCTTGCAGAAATAGACGCTTAAGCATAAATTCGTTACTTCACAAATGTATTTAAAGCTAGCTATAATGAAAAAAATATACTTAACAATGACTCTTTTAGGGATTGCAATAAGCCCCATTTTTGGACAGGTTTGTTCGCCAGATAATAGTATAACTAAATCTGGAGTTTACCCAGATCAACCTGACACAGCATACGCTGATCAGGCTTATGATTTTAGTTTTCAGATACTTTCCATAAAAGATACTGCAGTAATATTCTCTGGTCAAAACGTTACTGCCGATATTGACTCTGTTAAGGTAGATGCAGTCATTGGCTTGCCTAATAATTTTGAATATGCATGTAACCCAAGTCAATGCACATTCACACACAAAGCTGTTGGATGCATTAACTTGAAGGGAAATCCAACACCTGACCAAGTAGGGGTTTATGACATTAAAATCGCAACTACTGCCTATGCAAGTGCTTCATTTGGCATCGGACCTCCATTAAAACTTCCTGTAGCAGACACAACAGAGGGATACAAGCTTGTAATCAAAGGCAATGGGTCGGCGTCTATTTATGAGAACGCAATAGAAAATTCTGTGAATGTATACCCTAACCCATCATCAAATGGCATATTTATGTTGCATGCTAATACTCCGATAACATCAATAGAAGTATTTGACACAAGAGCACGAAAAGTAAATTTCTCAAGACATCACACGAACAACACCATTGTATTAAATCTTTCTGATACGCCCCAGGGAATCTATTTTTTAAAAATGGACGTAGACAACAAGCAAGTTGTCAAAAGTATTGTTCATTAAAGGTGTCATACAGATGTAAAAGATAAAAGTTATCTTTGCACCATCCAAATTATGACAACCCAACTGGCAAAACAACCTACCATTTCAAAATCTGAATTTATTGATCAAGTTATCAATGACTACCGAATTGCGTATACTAGTCGTATTGCTTCCTTAACTGGAAGAAAGGAAGTTTTAACTGGAAAAGCAAAATTTGGAATCTTCGGTGACGGAAAAGAAGTAGCTCAAGTTGCCATGGCACGGTTCATGGAAAATGGCGATTTTAGAGCTGGATACTATCGTGACCAAACACTCATGTTTGCATTAGGTTTGAGTGATATTCAAAAGTTTTTTGCCCAATTATATGCTCATCCAGATAAGGACCAAGAGCCAAGTAGTGCGGGCAGAAGCATGAATGGTCACTTCAGTACACGAATGCTTGATGATAATGGAAATTGGTTAAAACAAACCGACCGAATCAACATATCCTCTGATATATCTCCAACAGCAAGTCAAATGCCTCGAGTACTTGGTTTAGCATTTGCCTCTAAAATATATAAAAGCAACAAGGACCTCCACACTTATTCTGATTTCTCAAATCAAGGAAATGAAATAGCCTGGGGAACTATTGGAAATGCAAGCACATCCGAGGGACATTTCTGGGAAAGTATAAATGCTGCCGGTGTTATGCAAGTGCCTATGTTGGTGAGCATATGGGATGATGAGTATGGTATATCCGTTCATGCAAAACATCAAACTACTAAACAAAATCTTACTGCAATATTATCTGGTTTTAAAACAGATAAATTTGGAACAGGAATAGAACTTATAACAGTTAATGGCTGGGACTATCCCGCACTTTTAAATGCCTATAAAAAAGCATCTGAAGTTTGTAGGAAGAAGCATACACCTGTTGTTATTCACGTGAAAGAACTCACACAGCCGCAAGGACATAGCACATCTGGATCGCACGAAAGATACAAATCAAAAAATAGGCTTTCTTGGGAGTCTGATCACGATTGTATTGCCAAAATGAGAGCTTGGATGATCGATGGCAAATTGTCAACTGACAAAAAGCTATCCGAGCTTGAAAAAGAAATTGAATTAGAAGTTAAAGAAGCTAAGAAACTAGCTTGGGCAACATTCAGAAATGAAATTAAAGAAGAAGCTAATGAGGCTATTCTATTACTAAAAGCTGTTGACGCTTCAATTGCTCAAAAACTCCAAGAATCAATGGATCCAGGACGAAAAGATATTTTGAAAGCCTTGCATGAAGCTATTCGTCAAAATTTAGGGAATCCCACAATTACAGAACTTGGAGATTTTTATAAATCTTACTTAGAAAAATATCAAAATATATATAGTAGTCACCTACATAGTGAGTCGGATAAAAAAGCTACTAATATCCCTGAAATAAAACCAGAATATAGCCATGATTCCATTGAATTAAACGGCTTTGAAATATTGAATAAAACATTTGATACACTACTTGCAAAACACCCTGAAGTTATTGCCTTTGGTGAAGATGTGGGTAAAATAGGAGATGTAAATCAAGGTTTTGCTGGACTTCAAGAGAAACATGGCGAAAATCGAGTTATGGATATGGGTATTCGAGAAAATACCATTGTGGGTCAAGCGATTGGTGCTTCTTTAAGAGGACTAAGACCAATTGCTGAGATACAATACCTTGACTATCTTTTGTACGGAATCCAAACTATGAGTGACGATATTGCCACCATTCAATACCGAACGAAGGGGGGGCAGAAATATCCGTTAATTATCCGCACAAGAGGACATAGATTAGAAGGTATATGGCATAGTGGATCTCCCATGGGAATGATTCTAAATGCTATTAGGGGTATACATGTATTAGTACCTAGAGATATGACTCGGGCTGCAGGTTTTTACAATACCATGATTCAATCGGATGAACCCGCATTAATCATTGAATGTTTAAATGGCTATCGATTAAAAGAGAAGTTACCCTCAAACATTGATCGTTTTACAATACCAGTTGGAGTACCTGAAGTTTTAAACGAGGGTACTGACGTGACTGTAGTAACTTATGGTAGTTGCGTAAGAATTGCTCAAGATAGCATTGTAATGCTTGATAAAAAAGGCATTTCAGTCGAACTTATTGATGTGCAATCTCTTTTACCGTTTGACATCAACCAATCTATTGTTGAATCCATTAAAAAGACAAATCGAATTGTATTTATGGATGAGGATGTTAAAGGAGGTGCAACTGCATTCATGATGCAAAAAGTTCTTGAAGAACAAGGAGGGTATCGCTATTTAGATGGCGAACCCAAAACATTGACCTCTCAAGATCATAGACCAGCATATGGAACAGACGGAGATTATTTTTCAAAATCAAATGCTGAAGAATTATTTGATGTAGTGTACACGCTTATGAACGAGAGCAATCCATCGCGTTATCCTAAATAAATTCTTTTATAGTTTTTTAATTTTTACTGCTCTATTTATCGTGTACTTCCGATTATTTATGAGGTTCAAACAAACGACCCTAGTCCTTCGTGTTTCTAATTTTTTATACTTGTTTTCACGAAACATAAAGAAATCACCTGTGGATAATTGATCTAAAAGAATGCCTTGTTCACGATCATAAATAGCAAATGCTTGTTCTAAATTTACATTAATCCCACTACATGCTTTTGGGTTTTTTAACTCACTTTTGACGGCCTGTAAGATGTAATTGTCAACCGAAAACTCTTCATCCATTTCGAAGTAATCATACAGTTTTTTGAAATTAGATTTCCATTCTACCCCATGAGGCTTTACTTGATTATTATGTTGTATAAATGTCTCTAAATGAGCAAGTTCATGTATTAAAGTAAACAAGAATCGAAAAGAATTTGAATCCTGATTGATAGTAATTGATTGCTTTATGCCTAGTTGACGAAAATCTCCACGCTTTGTTTTTCGTGGTCGAGTAATTCTTAAAATGCAATTATGATGAGCAGAATAATCAATGATAGCTACAGCCTTTTTGGAAGGCAAGTGATTTTCTAAATATTCGAGAACACTCACTTATTTTAAAGTACCCAATAAAGATTCAGCAGCCTTTACTTTCTGACCAATTTCAACATTAATCTTGGTACCCACGGGAACAAACACATCAACACGAGATCCAAATTTGATAAAACCCATCTCATTACCTTGAGTTACTTTATCACTAGGTTTAACATACCAACGGATCCTTCTAGCCACTGCACCAGCAATTTGTCTGAATAACACTTCCACACCTTGATCGGTTTTTATAACAGTTGTTGTTCTCTCATTCTCAGTACTTGACTTGGGGTGCCATGCAACTAAGTATTTACCTGGATGATATTTAAAATAATTCACAATGCCCGATATCGGATTTCTATTAACGTGAACATTAAGAGGAGACATAAAGATTGATAGTTGAATACGTTTGTCTTTAAAATATTCAGACTCCTCAACCTCTTCAATTACTACAACTTTTCCATCACATGGACTAACGACACCTTTTTCAGTCTTATCGGAAAAACGTGGTGGATTTCTAAAAAATCGGATAACTAGAATATAAAGTACTAATATTGGAATTAGTATGATAGCCTGCAACCAACTTTGTGAAATTATGGAAGATAATCCGTAAACAATCCCAACTAAAATAAGGGTGGATATAAAAATAATTTTATATCCTTCTCTGTGTAAATTCATTATTAATCTTAAAAAATTCCTCTTAACGAAGAAGTATCTGCTACTTTCTTAATCGAAACGATATAAGCAGCAGTTCTCATGCTACACTTATGCTTCCTAGCAACTTTGTAAACATTATCAAATGCTTGTTTCATCACACGATCTGCACGTCTATTCACTCGTTCCTCTGTCCAAAAATAACCCAATCTATTTTGAACCCACTCAAAATACGAAACGGAAACACCTCCAGCATTTGCCAAAATATCAGGTACAACCATGATACCATTTTGTTCAAGAATATCATCCGCAGTGGATGCGGTTGGACCATTAGCCCCTTCCACAATAAGCTTTGCTTTAATTCTTGAAGCATTTTCTTCTGTTATTTGATTTTCTAATGCTGCAGGAACAAGGATATCTACATCTAATTCTAGAAGTTCATCATTCGAAATCATCTTACCTGATTTGTACCCTTCTAAGCTTTTATGCTTAGTTACATATTTAATGGCCTCTTCAATATCTAATCCATCCGGATTATAATATGCCCCTGAAATATCTGAAATTGCAACTATAGTAACCCCTTGTCTTTCAATGAGTTTTGCAGAAATAGAACCTACATTTCCAAAACCTTGTACGGCACAAGTTGATTCAGAAGGATTCATCTTCAACTTAGCCATTGCACTTCGAGCAGAAACCATAACACCTCTTCCTGTAGCTTCAACTCTACCCAAAGAACCGCCCAGAACTAATGGCTTTCCTGTAACTACTGCAGGTGATGCTTGCCCAGAAAGTTTTGAATATTCATCCATCATCCATGCCATTGTTTGAGGGTTTGTTCCCATATCTGGTGCTGGAATATCGCGTTCTGGTCCAATAACATCTCTCATTGCACCAACAAAAGCTCTTGTTAAACGCTCCAACTCACCTTGTGACATTTCTCGAGGATCACATTGAATTCCACCTTTTCCTCCACCATAAGGTATGCCTACTACGGCACACTTCCATGTCATCCAGGCTGCAAGTGCTTTTACTTCATCTAAATTAACCCCCATTGAATAGCGTATTCCGCCTTTACTTGGACCCAATTTTGAAGAATGAATAACACGATAACCTTGGAATACCTGCACTTTACCATTATCCATAGTAACGGGCAAACTGACTATAACAGCTTTTTCAGGAGATTTTAATGCATTGTAAGTAGATTCGTCAAGACCTAAAATTTTAGCTGCCTCATCAAATCTTTCCATCATAGACTCCAGCGGATTAGAGTGATCCGTAATAGGAGCTGGTTCTTTGAACTTTAATTTCATTGTTTTAAAGTTTGATATATAATATTCGACAAAAGTATTTATTCTATCGTAGAGTGTTTATCATAGGCTATTTATTTTCTATCTAAACAAGGATAGAATAACTAAATATGGAAGAACTGACAAATATATAGAGTCCATTCTATCTAAAATCCCTCCATGTCCAGGTATCAAATTTCCACTATCTTTTATACCTAGTTTTCTTTTCATGTAAGACTCAACAAAATCTCCAAATGTTGCTAAAATAATGATTATGAGAGATATAAAAACAAAACTTACAGGGACATTTAGAACATAACTTTCTATAACTGTGATAATAATAACCGTTAAGACTGCTCCTCCAATCGCACCTTCAATTGTTTTCTTTGGCGATACCTTTGGAAAAATTGGTCGTTTACCCAGTCGTTTACCAACTACATAGGCCATTGAATCGTACACCCAAATTGTCGTAAAGTAAAGCAATAAATACTCCACTTTATAAGATTGTGATTGGGTAAACCAAACTACCAATACCAATAAGGGGAGATACAAGTACACACTCAGTGCAACATAGTTTATCTTCTTGTCTTTGTTTAAATCATTATAGCCAAACAACAAAGACAAAAGCTGAATAACCCAAAGCACAATTAGAGAATTTAAATTCAATGGTTTAGATCCAAATATTGCAAGATAAATTATTGACAAACAAAGCAATATAGGTATTATCCATAAATGTTTAATGGACTTCTTTTCTGCCATTAATGCCATTTCTCTCAATGAAAAAAAAGTAAAAACTCCCATCAATAGCTCAAAATATGGCGTTCCAGCATAAAGGCTAATTATAATTACTCCAACATACAAAAAACCAAATATTATTCGTAAAGATAAGTTAGACATAAAAGCACGGGGTTTTAATTGAAGATTTCTTTTGGATATATATAAATAGTAAAAGAGCTATAAATATCAAGGCAATATTGAAAGGTAAGCCTAATGTTTGACTTTGCTCTAATGATTCGCTGTAGTCACCATCTGAAAAGTAAAATAACTGGATAACAGCAAAAAAGTTATTCATAAAATGAGCCAAAATTGATGTGAATAAACTCCCAGTCCAATATGCTGAATACCCAAATACTGTCGCTAAAAAAAACATAGGGATGAACTTCATGAACTGTAAATGCATAGCACTGAATATAAAAGCAGTAACTAAAATAGCAACATGCATATTGTTAAATATTCCATTAAAAATATTCATTAAAAAACCTCTAAAAAATATTTCTTCAGCTATCGCAGGAAGAAGTGCCATAAATACTATGCTAGTAATAAAAGACAACAAAGACCTATTGCCTATTAATGACTCATAAATCTGATTACTCTCTGCCTCTTTTTTCATCAACCAAGCGTGAAAATCTGGCCATTGATTAAAGTCAATTAAACTATTGATATCCAGCATCAAACCCATCAGTGGTATACACACAAAAACAAAAACTAATGAATAAAAAAACCATTTTAAATCTAAAGGTTTATTTAACAGTAAATAATCTTTAGTTCTTGCCTTAATAAATCGAGTAGTTATGATCGCTGCTAAAATCAGAGGAAGGGTAGAGCTAATAAATACAAAAACATTTAAAATTAAAGCATGACTTTTCAAGTCTTCAACTAAAATAGCTGCCTGACTTAACCCTCTAAAATCACAATAAATAATTGAAGAACAAACTAATATGGATAAAGAACTACAAATAATTAAAGCCCCAAGAAAAAAAAGCACTCCTAAGAATAAATGCAAAAATGCATGAATGCGATCAGGTCTTAACGGTGTGCTTTCTGTATCTTCGCGTTTTTTAATATCGTCCATGAATAGTTTGGGCAAATATGGTAAAAATAGGTAACATAGAACTCGGAGATTTTCCTCTACTACTCGCACCTATGGAAGATGTGAGTGACCCTCCCTTTCGTGCGGTGTGTAAAGAACATGGTGCAGATGTTATGTATACAGAGTTTATTTCAAGCGAAGGACTCATAAGAGATGCTGCAAAAAGCACTCAAAAACTGGATATTTTTGAATATGAGAGACCTATAGGAATTCAAATATTTGGAAGCAATATTGACTCTATGAAACAAGCAACAGAAATTGCTTCTTCGGCAAATCCAGATATCATTGACATTAATTACGGCTGCCCAGTTAAAAAAGTTGCATGTAAAGGTGCGGGTGCAGGAATACTTCAAGATATTCCAAAAATGGTAGAAATGACTGCTGAAATTGTCAAAAGCACAAATTTACCAGTTACCGTTAAAACAAGACTAGGGTGGGATGAAAAGACTAAATATATAGAAGAAGTCGCTGAAAGACTTCAAGATGTTGGCATAAAAGCTCTTAGTATTCATGGAAGAACTCGTAAACAAATGTATAAAGGGGAGGCAGATTGGACCTTGATAGGAAACATTAAAAACAACCCTCGGATAACTATTCCAATTTTCGGAAATGGAGATATTGACAGCCCCGAAAAAGCTAAATTATATAAAGAAACCTATGGCGTTGATGGGGTGATGATAGGTAGAGCAACCATCGGAAATCCATGGATTTTTAATGAAATAAAGCAATATATTTTATCAGGATATAAGCCAGAACCACCTACCATTTCACAACGTGTAGATGTATGCAAACGACATTTTGAATTTGGAATTAAATGGAAAGGAGACGTACTAGGAATTGTTGAAATGAGAAGACATTACAGCAACTACTTCAAAGGAATTTCTCATTTTAAAGAATACAGAACTCGCCTCGTGTCCACAATGAATCAAAATGAAATAATTGCAATACTTGATGAGGTTGCTGAGAAATTTTCAGCTTACGAATTTACCCATTAGAAGAGACAGATAAATGACCTCTCCAGCTTTCGAGCATCTCTTTTTTCAACACACGAGGGAATTTAACTTGAGCACCCAGTTTCCCGTTTAATCGGAGCCATTCATAGAATTTAGATGATGGTATGAGGTTGACGATTATGTTTTTAAGAGCCGCTGATCGCTCAACACGATAATCGTCATTTAATACTTTCAAGGTCAAATCCAACTTATCCCTAATCTCATTGACCTTAGAATACAACTTGTCATCATCACAAGAAATAAACCACTCATGAGCAAAAAAACCCTGATACGGAACCCCACACACGGTAAATTCCTCAAATGCCACATCATATTCTTCTGAAAGAAGCTCAATGGCTTTATTCATATTATCCAAAGACAGATGCTCACCACACAACGATAAAAAATGCTTAGTTCTACCTGTTATTTTAATTTCACACCGCTCTAAATTGGTAAATTTAATTGTATCACCAATCAAATACCTCCACGCACCGCTGCAAGTAGACATAACAAGAGCATACTCTTCTTTATCGTTCACTTGAGACAAAGTCAATACCTCAGCATTTGGAAGCAATTCCCCAGCGTCAGAAAAATTTCTAGAATTGAATGGAACAAACTCATAATAGATTCCATTTCGTAAAAGTAACTTCATGCCCTCGTCATTATCCAGTCTAGTCTGATAAGCAATAAAACCCTCCGATGCTAGGTAAGTTTCAAAATACTTAATCGGCTTTCCCATGAGGCTATCCAACGATTTTTTGTATGGATTTAATGCAACTCCTCCATGAATATAGGCCTCAAAATTTGGCCATATTTTATGAATGTTTTCTACATCATACTTATTCATCACACTCTCCATTAACAACTTAACCCAAGCGGGAACTCCTGCCACAAGTCCAACATCCCAATTAGTAGCCTCATCAGTCATTTTAGCAATTTTTTCTGTCCAATCCTTCTCTCTCCGAATCTGAATACCTGGCTTAGATAGTCGCTGAAAAATTATAGGTACAGAGCCCGTAGTGATACCGCTTAAATCTCCTGAATAATACACCCCATTATATTCCAATTCTGTACTTCCACCGATCATTAACCATTTTTTAGCAATATGATCTTTGGGTACATCTGTCTGAAGAATGCTTAATACTTGCCGAATGCTTGCTCTACGAATATTTTTTAACATTTGAGAACTTACTGGAATATATTTACTGCTCCCATCCGATGTTCCGGAACTTACCGCATAGTTTTTTATAGTCCCTGGCCAAGTTACATTGTCTTCACCCATTCTTCCTCTCGACCACCAAGGCAGCATATTAAGATAGTCCCCCATTTTGGTGGCTTCTTGGTAATCTGACAGCAAAGTGTCTGAACCAACTATTTCGGTAAAATTATGAGATTTTCCAAAAGCTGTTGATTCAGCTTTTTTTACGAGTTTTGATAACGTCTTTTTTTGAATAACTTCACCCTGTTCAATATCAACTTTTAAAAAAACTCGACGTTTTTTAGTTTCTCTAAGTAATCTTTGTATCAAAGTTGACATAAAACAAAATTAGTCGAACACTAAGAATGAAAGAAATAAAAGAAGAAACCGTTAAAGAAAAATGGTTCAAAATACGATCCCTTTTCGAACAACGTTTCAATAAAAGTCCAGATTTAAGTGCCATTTTATACGTTATTGGAATGCGTGAACTCGGAAAAAACCAAACCGAATTTAAAAAAGAAGAAAAAGTGAGACTCATGCACATTGCAACATGTAGAGTGCTCAGTTCATCAGGCCATTATGCTTTGAAAGGTCTTGATGATAAAGATTGGCCTGTATGGGAACTCGTAGAAAAACTACCCAACCAAGACATGTTGGAACAAGAACTTTACCTCAGACACCACATCATACACTATTTTGAGGAAGAAGAATTGATTTAAATTAAGGAATAATTTAATCACATAAATTCCATTTTCCCACCTTTTCCACAACACTTGTAGGCTCATAATTATCCGATAACTTTGCCCAATTTTAAATATCAATGCCAAAAGATAGTAGTATAAAGCATGTCCTCATCATTGGAAGCGGACCAATCATCATCGGACAAGCGTGTGAATTTGATTATTCGGGAAGTCAAGCGGCCCAAAGCTTAAAAGAAGAAGGAATAGTGGTTTCGCTAATTAACTCCAATCCTGCCACCATTATGACGGACCCCTCTATGGCAGAACATGTTTATCTTCTACCTCTCAATGTGAATAGTCTTGAAAAAATATTAATCGAGCAAGATATTACACACGTACTTCCAACCATGGGTGGACAAACCGCTCTAAACCTTGCAATAGAAGCTGAAGAAGTCGGTCTTTGGGAAAAATACAATTGTAAAATTATTGGTGTAGATACAGCAGCTATTGAAAAGACAGAAAACCGCGATCTTTTCAGATCATTTATGATAGAGCTTGGCATTCCAATTGCCAAATCTAAAATTGCAAACTCCTATCTAGAGGCAAAAGAAGTAGCCCAAAGTATTGGGTTCCCATTAGTGATTAGACCCAGCTATACTCTAGGAGGTTTTGGCGGTGGATTCGTTCATAAAAAAGAAGATTTTGATGAATATATTAAAAGAGGACTAGAAGCCTCACCCACTCATGAAGTCCTGGTAGAACAAGCTGTTTTGGGATGGAAAGAATATGAGCTAGAATTACTTCGAGACTCTAACGATAATATTGCTGTAATCTGTACCATAGAAAACTTTGACCCTATGGGTATCCATACTGGTGACTCGATAACCGTTGCTCCAGCTATGACCTTAAGCGACACATGCTTTCAACAAATGAGAGACATGGCTTTTGATATGATGCGAAATTTAGGAACTTTTGCTGGTGGATGTAATGTTCAATTTTCTGTCAATCCAGAAAACGAAGAAATTATTGCCATTGAGATAAACCCTCGCGTATCCAGGAGCTCAGCATTAGCATCCAAAGCAACTGGTTACCCTATTGCTAAAATTGCTGCAAAACTAGCTCTAGGTTACTTTTTAGATGAATTGAAAAATCCAGTGACAAAAACAACTTCTGCATTTTTTGAGCCAAGTATTGATTATACTATTATTAAAATACCTCGCTGGGATTTCAATAAATTCAGAGGTGCTAAAAAAACACTTGGATTGCAAATGAAATCGGTAGGTGAGGTGATGGCTATTGGTAGAAGTTTTCAAGAAGCTCTTCAAAAAGCATGTCAATCACTCGAAATAAAACGACTTGGTATTGGTGCAGATGGTTACGAACTTAAAAATTTAGAAAAAATTATAGCTAGTCTCAAAAATCCAAGTTGGGACAGAATATTTCATATTAGGGATGCTATGGCAATTGGTGTTCCAATAACATCTATTCAAAAAACTACGAAAATTGATCGATGGTTTCTTGAGCAAATTTATGAACTCGTAAAAACTGAACGAGAAATAAAAAAATACTCATTAGAAAACATAGATTCCGAAGTATTAAGACTTGCTAAACAAAAAGGTTTTTCAGATGCTCAAATCGCTCATCTTCTTGGTCGAGAAGCAACGGATATGGATGTTCATGCCAAAAGAAAGTCACTTGGAATAAACCGGATATACAAAATGGTAGATACCTGTTCTGCCGAATTTAGCTCGCCTACAAATTACCTATACTCTAGTTTTGATGGGGAAAATGAAAGTGTTGTTTCTGACAAGAAAAAAATAATTGTAATTGGATCTGGGCCTAACAGAATTGGTCAAGGAATTGAATTTGACTATAGCTGTGTCCACGGTATAAAGGCTGCCCAAGAATTGGGATATGAAGCTATCATGATAAACTGTAATCCCGAAACAGTTAGTACGGATTTTAATACTGCAGACAAATTGTACTTTGAACCCATTTTTTGGGAACACCTGTGGGACATTATAGAACTAGAAAAACCTGAAGGGGTTATAGTGCAACTTGGAGGACAGACAGCTCTTAAACTCAGTGAACGCATGAGAGATCACGGAGTAAAAATCATTGGTACAAGTTTTGAAAATATGGACCTTGCTGAAGATCGAGGATCGTTTTCTAACCTACTTAAAGACCTAGGGATACCCTATCCTCGATTTGGTGTGGCAGAAAATGCATATGAAGCTATCAATGTTGCTAACGAAGTTGGATATCCTGTTCTTGTAAGGCCAAGCTATGTTCTTGGAGGTCAAGGCATGAAGATTGTCATCAATGACGAAGATTTACAAAAAGCCGTCATTGATCTTTTAGGAGATTTACCTGGTAACCGAGTACTCATCGATCATTTCTTAGATAGAGCAGAAGAAGCAGAAAGTGACAGTATTTGTGACGGAACAGATGTTGAAATGGTCGGAATCATGGAACACATTGAACCAGCTGGAATACATTCCGGAGATTCTTCAGCAGTACTCCCTCCTTTCAGTTTATCTGAAAATGTCATCAACAAAATTGAACAATACACTAAACGAATTGCGATGGCAATGGATGTTCGTGGTCTTCTTAATATTCAATTTGCTATAAAGGAAGAAGAAGTATACGTTATTGAAGCAAATCCAAGAGCAAGTAGAACAGTACCTTTTATTTGCAAAGCATATCAAGTACCCTATGTAAATATTGCAACTAAAGTGATGATTGGAGACAGAACTCTGAAAGATTTTAATATCAAACCAGTCAAAAAAGGCTTTGCAATTAAGCAACCTGTTTTCTCCTTTAACAAATTCCCAAATGTAAACAAAGAACTGGGACCAGAAATGAAATCTACGGGTGAAGCTATTCTTTTTGTAGAAGATACGAAAGACCCTTTATTCAGAGATTTATACAATCAAAAATCTAGGTTTTTAAGTCGATAGTTATGAGATGGATAATCGTTGGTTTAGTTATTTATTGGGTGATTAAACGAGTCTTTAGAATAATTAACGTTGTTCAAAATCAGGACTCTAATCAAAACAACACCAAAAATTCAAATAAAGACGACGGTTTTACAGATTATGAAGAAGTTGAGTGATCAACAAAACCAAAAATAATTTATTCGATTTTTAAGCTCTAAGCTATCCAGAAAAGATTGGACCTTGGTCTGTTCTCTAGGCGATGAAATTGCAATTATTTGCTGATAATTTTTCATATCAATATCATTTCTCGACTGAAGTATTTGGCTATAAATATTCACTCCAAATTTTGAAGGATTATCGGTAACCCATATAAATTCTTCACCATGAGCAATTAACAACTTCGCAATTTTTTTACCTTTTTTCCCTGCACCCCAAAGCATTAATGGAACAGAATTGTCTCGATCAATTTCGAAAAAATAATAAACTTTCAAAGGAAAATAGTTCTCAGGAAAATACATGCTCTCTGTCCGTGAAGTACGATTTATACTATCTCTCCAATGATGAATAACTTGGTCAACAATTTTTATATCAATACCCGATTCATATAGCCTAAAAGAAAAGTCGTAATCCTCTGGTATTAGTGAGGAATTAAATGCACCCATGGCCTCAAAATTGTCACGATGAATAAGCCACCCAGAGGATGGAATTGGACACTCTTTATAAACCCCCCCCCACAGATCATCTGAAGTCATAGAATCATTTATCCATTCTGAATATTTCTTATATCCATCGCCCAAGTCAAAATCATCTGAGAAATAATCCACCAATCCTGTAACTAAGCAATTGGGGCTCATCGCCTCCAACATCTTTTCCAACTTATCAGACGGCATAATATCATCCGAATCCATTCGGTGAATGTAGTCACCTCCGCAAAAATTATAACCACACTTGAGTGCATCAATAATTCCCTTACCGTTAGAGTTAATTACACTTATGTTGCCATGACAATCAGCATACGATATAGCCTGTTGATATGAACCATCATCACTTTGATCATTTACCGCTATCAACTCCCAATTTTTATAGGTTTGATTTAAGATAGATTCAATACAGGGGATGATATATTTCCCTGGATTTTTAAAAGGCATTATAATGCTGATCATTCAAATAATATGAACCACAATTGTATTAAATTTGTACTTAAGGACTGGTAATAATTGAAAAATTTACGCTGATTATTTTTACGACCCTAGCCAAAGTATATAAGAGCAGGCCTCAAATCCAGACTTGTCGGTAAAGACTTCATGATTCATGAAGAAACGTTGGAAGTTCGTGATGCTGTGGTGGTCAAATCCTGTTTTTTTGAAATTTTTCAAAAACCCAGTCCTTTTTAAAAAATCACACCGCTACCCACCAAGACATCATTTTGATACCATGCTGCAAATTGACCCTTTGCAACTGCTTTTTGAGGTTGATCAAACAAAATATCTAACCCTTCTTTTGTTTTAGATAATTGAGCATTAAAAAGTTTCTGTCGATATCTAATCCTCAATTGAAACGCTATTTGTTCCCCATCCATTAATTCATCGAAAAGTTTAATCCAATGAATATCTTGGTTTCTAATTTTCAAACCAGGTCTATATAATCCTTGATGATCATCCCCTTCACCAACATATATGGTATTGGTTTGAGTATTCGTCTGTATTACAAATAAAGGATTTATTTGTCCTCCGATATTCAAACCCTTTCGTTGTCCAATAGTATAAAAATGTGCTCCATTATGTTCTCCAATTTTTAATCCATCTGCTTCTGAATACACATATTCTTCTGATAATTTAAGCGAATTTTCGAACCCTTTCCAATCTCTCGAAATCTTGATTACATTGCCCTTTTTTTCCTTCAGTTTTTGCTTTAAAAAATCTGGAAGCTTTACCTTACCAATAAAACACAACCCTTGTGAATCTCTTTTTTCTGCAGTAACTAAATTCTGATCAGATGCAATTTTTCGTACTTCACTTTTTTTTAATTCGCCAATTGGAAACAACGCCTTGGACAATTGTTCCTGATTAATCTGACACAAAAAATAGCTTTGATCTTTATTCTCGTCCAACCCAGCCATCAATTCAAAACCATTAGATGTTGATCTCTTTCTACAATAATGACCAGTAGCCACATAATCTGCTCCTAAAAGAACTGCATGCTCTAAAAAAGTATCAAATTTTATTTCTCTGTTACACAAAACATCTGGATTGGGGGTTCTACCATTTTTATATTCATCAAACATATAAGAGACAATTCGCTCGTAGTACTCCTGACTTAAATCGATAGTATGGAAAGGTATTCCTAGCTTATCGGCAACTAATAGAGCATCTTTACTGTCCTCCTCCCAAGGACATTCATCGCTTATAGTAACTTCCGTATCATGCCAATTTTTCATAAAAACACCAATAACCTCATGACCTTCCTCTTTTAAAAGGTAAGCTGCTACTGAAGAGTCAACTCCCCCAGATAATCCCACAACTACTTTTGCCATTAGTTAAACTTTATTATATGATAAATTTAAGCACATAATCATTAACAAAATTACATAGATTAAGATGGTAGTCCAATTTATTGTTAACATTTGCATTAATATTAAGATAAGCGTATGAATAAAACAATTGGTGTCTTGGGTGGTGGTCAATTAGGTAAAATGCTTTTTGAAGCTGGTTCTCCTATGAATAATCACTACATCTTTTTAGAAAAGACAGAAGATTGTCCTGCATCTTTGGTCTGCCAACATCAAGTTTTAGGTAGCCTAAAAGATACAGATAAAATAAAGGAGCTCAGTTCAAAATCAGATGTGTTAACCTTTGAAATTGAGCATGTTAACGTGGGAGCACTCCTAGATTTAGAAAAAAAGGGGCAATCAATCATCCCAAAACCTGCAGTTCTCTCAATTATTCAGGATAAAGGCTTACAAAAAGATTTTTACACCCAACATGGTATTCCTACGCTGGAATATAAAAATAGCACCTCTGAGAATTTGAGATCAAACATAGAGAGTTGGAATGAAGATCAATTTGTCTTAAAACATCGAAGGGGTGGATATGATGGTAAGGGAGTTCAATTGATGACTAAAAATAAATTCCAAAGCCTCATAGATAATGATAACGAAAGCCTTAAAAGTATAGATGGATATGTAATAGAAAAAATGGCTAAAGAAGTTGTTGAAGTTTCTGTAATTGTGGCAATCGACCAACAACTAAATTCAGTCACTTATGCCCCCTGTGAAATGGTATTTGATCCTAAATCTAACCTCATGGACTATTTAATAACTCCAAGCAGACTGAGTAAAGAAATAAACAAAGGGTGTGAGAACATCGCTAAAAAAACGGTCAAAGCCTTTAATAGTCCTGGACTATTTGCCGTAGAACTATTTGTACAAAAAGATGGTGGTATCTACGTGAATGAAATTGCACCTAGACCACATAATAGTGGTCATCATACTATTGAATCTTCCTACACTTCTCAGTATGAACAACTCAATAGAATATTATTAAACCAACCTTTAGGAGATACTTCTCTTATACAAAATGCTATAACATGTAATATTGTGGGACCTAAACATATCAATGGTTTATATGAACTAAATAATTTAGATTTAGTACTACAAATTCCTGGAGTATATATTCATATGTATGGCAAAAAAACTACTTCGCCTAATCGAAAATTAGGTCATTATACCATTTTAGGAAAAGACTCTTTAGAATTGGAGAGCAAATTGAATCGTGTAAAAGAATTATTAACCATAAAAAGCAACTAAATTTGAAAAATCATGACAGATGTATTAATTATAATGGGTTCTGATTCAGATCTAAAAATCATGTCTGAAGCTGCTAAATTTTTAGACGAAATAGAAGTTTCTTATGACTTAACAGTGGTTTCTGCACATAGAACACCAAATCGAATGTATGATTTCGCTAAAGAAGCTAAGAACAAAGGCTACAAAACTATTATAGCTGGTGCTGGAGGGGCTGCTCATCTTCCGGGGATGGTGGCTTCACTTACCTCACTTCCTGTGATTGGTGTTCCTATTCGATCAAAAACAATGAGTGGAACAGATTCTTTGTATTCAATTGTTCAAATGCCACCAGGAATCCCAGTTGCTACCATGGCAATTAACGGAGCTAAAAATGCTGGTATTTTAGCGGCTAGAATTTTAGGTGTTAACCAAGAGAATGTCGCAGAAAATCTATTGAATTTTTCAAATTCAATGGAAGAAACAGTTCTAGAAAAAGCTAAAATACTAGAACAAACTGGGTATACTCAATATCTTAAAAGTATGTAATGATAAAAGTTGGTGATTGTCTTGTATCTGAAGACGTTATAGAAAAATCATTTGCATGTAATGTTGAGGCATGCAAGGGAGTGTGTTGTATAGAGGGTGATGCTGGAGCTCCGATCGAGCCTGATGAAGTCAATACCATTCAACAAAACATTGATCAAATTAAAGGAGAAATGGATGATAATGGTCTAAAAACACTTGATTCAAAAGGTTTTTCTGAGAAAGATCCATTTGATCAAATGTTAGTGACTACCTGCAAGCCAAACAAAGAATGCGTTTTTGTAGTTAGAAAAAATGGTGTTCTCAATTGTGCCATCGAACTCGCTAACCAAAAGAAAAGTTTCGACTTTCAAAAACCTATAAGCTGTCATCTATACCCCATACGGGTAGATAAATACAATGAATTTTACGCTTTGAACTATCACCGTTGGAGTATTTGTGCAGATGCTTGTACAAAAGGTGCTAATGAAAATATAAAAATATTCCAATTTGCACAAAGTGCACTGGAACGAAAATTCGGTAAAGAATGGTATGAGCACCTAGAAAATACAATTAAAGAATACTTAAATAAAAAATGAATTACGAACGCTAGTAACTACTTAACACTCTAAATTCTGTACGTCTATTTCTTTCATGTTCCTTCTCTGTACAAGTAACCCCGTCTGCACACCTGTTTAAAAGACGCTCTTCTCCATACCCCATAGCAACCAGCCTACTTGAGTTTATTCCTCTAGCAATTAAGTAATTTACTACTGACCTTGCACGTGCTTCGGAAAGCTGTTGATTTGCTGATGCACTTCCACGAGAATCCGTGTGCGACCCTATCTCAATTGAGATAAATGGCTTTTCTTTCATTAATGACAATATTTTATTATCAATAATTCTTTTAGCTGAACTAGTCAATACTGAACTGCCTAAGGGGTATAAAATTGGTAATAAATTATAATTTTTGAGCCGGATACTCTCTAAAACACCAAACCCTACAATCATTCGGATCATCTGATTTACACTCTGGGTTTTTATCTCCCATTTCCCATTTAGAATAGGCTGGTTCTACCTCAATTTTTTGACTAGAGCCAGAAAATTTGGCTGGAACAATTGAAATAGTATTGCTTGACTGAACTACCTCAATTTCTTCTGTAACTGTTTTGTACTTTGCAGGAACGTAAATAATTCTTTTTGAAGCTGGTTTAAGTACTATTGTTTCTGTAATTGTTTTATACTCAGCAGGCACAACAGTTAATTTAGTACTTGCAGGTTTTGTTACAACAGTCACTGATTCGTTCTTATACAAATCAGGAGTTACGCACTTAACATAACACTTCCCTGGCTCTGGGTTTTCAGGTAATTTGTCCATAGTTTGTGCCATACAAATTCCTGGAAAAAGTAGTAAAATAAATAAGGGTTTTTTCATAATTGATATATGTTTTAAAGTTTAATTAATATGTCGATTTGATTAAGTAAGTTGTTGACCATTCCTTGTGGCTAGAAGTTTTCCGTCAGAATATGTTTTACAAACAATCAGATTTCCGTTAATGTCCCATCGTTCGTATAGCCCATTTAATTTTCCATTTTTATAATTTGCAGAAACACGCCTTTCACCTGAAACAAAATATGCCTGATAGGGTCCATTTTGTATACCGTTTTTATACAGCTTTACTTCTTTTATCTGACCATTTTTAAAATAGCTCTTTTTAACTCCTTGAGAAGGAATAATGTTTTCTGTTTTCATAAAAGAGTGGTTTCATTGTTATAAATATATGTTATGTTGAAATCAATTCTTCATAAACATCGATACAAAGGAAGTCTATTCTCGCATAAATTACAAAAAACAGAATAAAATAAAAGGCCCATTCTAATGAATGAGCCTTTTTCAGATAGTATTTAATAATCTAGCTACAACCTGTAGTAGTTCCACAATTTGTACATAAATGGCATGTTCCATTTCTGACCAATGCTAAACTGCCACAATTTGTACAAGGTAGAGCATCACCTGAGGTGCTTTTAGGTTGTTGCGAAGTCATTCTTGCACCATCAACAGAAACAGGTGTTTCTACAGACTCAGGTGCAGGAGATGCCAAAGGTTGTGTTTTTTTTAGCTCTACGGTTTTTGCTTTTTCTTCTACCTCGCTTGCAGTAGGCTTGATATGAACTAAATCACTTCTATCAAGGTACTCAAAGCCTAATAATCTAAAGATATAATCAATAATTGAGGTTGAATTCTTAATATTCGGATGACCTTCAACCATTCCACTTGGCTCAAATCGAGTGAATGTAAACTTACTTACATATTCATCTAAAGGCACACCATATTGAAGTCCTATAGATACTGCAATTGAGAAACAATTCATTAGAGACCTAAATGTTGCTCCTTCTCTATGCATGTCTATAAATATTTCGCCCAAGGTTCCATCATTATATTCTCCCGTACGCACAAAAAGTGTTTGACCACCAACTTTAGCTTTCTGAGTAAATCCTCGTCTCTTCCAAGGTAATCGTTTTCGTTCGACAATGCTAGATAATTGTCTCATAAATTCTGTACTCTTAGAGTTGTCAAGTATTTTCTGGGCAGCTTCTAATACTTGATCCTGCGTAAGCTGTTCTATACTCATACCAGCAGATGCTCCCAAAGCAGCATCAACTACATCAATTGCTTCATCTTCTGTTTCTTCAACATCAGACTTGTTACTCAATGGCTGAGATAATTTACAACCGTCTCTGTATAACGCATTTGCTTTTGTTCCAAGTTCCCAGCTCAACTGATAGCATGATTTTATATCTTCAATTGTTGCCTCATTAGGTAGATTAATGGTTTTTGATATGGCTCCTGACAAAAATGGTTGTGCTGCGGCCATCATTTTAATATGTCCATGAGCATGGATATATCGCTCTCCTTTTTCACCGCACTTATTCGCACAATCAAACACTGCCAAGTGCTCATCTTTTAAAAATGGAGCTCCTTCAACAGTCATTGTACCACAAACATAATCGTTAGCTGCAGCTATCTCTTTTTTACTAAACCCAAGAGCCCTTAAAAGACTAAACCCTTCTGCATTGTACTGATCTGATGTAAAGCCTAATCGTTCCATGGCTTCCTCTCCAAGAACCCACTGATTAAAAGCAAAACTAATTTCAAAAGCTGATGCTAATCCACTTTCTACTTTTTCTAAATCATCAGAACTAAAGCCTTTAGATCTCAAAGTATCATGATTAATGTTAGGTGCATTTTCTAAAGTGGCGTGGCCTTTTGCATAATTTACAATATCATTAATTTCTTCTTCTGAGTAACCTAAGTTTCTAAGAGCAAGTGGGACTGATTGGTTAACAATCTTAAAATATCCTCCACCTGACAATTTCTTAAATTTAACTAATGCAAAATCTGGCTCGATACCCGTAGTATCGCAATCCATTACTAGACCAATTGTACCTGTCGGTGCAATAACCGTGGTTTGAGCATTTCTGTACCCATGCTTTTCACCCCATTGAACTGCTTTGTCCCAAATACCAGTGGCAGAACCTAAAAGATATTCTGGGCAATAAGCTGGATCGATACCAACTGGCTTGACACTAAGGCCATCGTATTCATCTAAATTATATGCTGCATATCTATGATTTCTCATCACTCGAAGCATATGTTCTTTGTTTTTCTCATATTGGTCAAATGCCCCTAAAAAACTAGCCATTTCGGCTGATGTTGCGTACGCTGTTCCTGTTAAAATTGCTGTTACCGCACCGCCAATTGCTGTTGCTTCTGGACTATCATATGGTATTCCGCTAACCATTAAAACAGAGCCTAAGTTTGCGTAACCCAAACCTAAAGTACGATATTGGTATGATAATTCTGCAACATCTTTACTTGGAAACTGAGCCATCAAAACTGATATCTCTAAAACAACAGTCCATAATCTTGATGCATATTCAATAGCTTTTACATCTAACGTTTTGTCCTTTTCGTTGTAGTATTTTCTTAAATTTAGTGATGCAAGGTTACATGCCGTATTATCGAGAAACATGTATTCTGAGCAGGGGTTTGAAGCATTAATTTGACCGCCTTCTGGGCAAGTATGCCATTCATTAATGGTTGTATCATACTGCACCCCTGGATCGGCACATGCCCATGCAGCAAAAGAAATATCGTCCCATACTTGTTTTGCAGGTACGCTGCTAATTGGTTTTCCAGTAGTTCTTGATATTAAATCCCACTCTCCATCATTTTTTAATGCTTCAAAAAACTTATTAGGTATTCTCACAGAATTATTTGAATTCTGACCTGAAACTGTTGCATAAGCCTCACCCTCGTATGATGAGCTATAACCTGCATCAATCAAAGCCTTAACTTTTTTCTCTTCCTCTTTCTTCCAATTAATAAACTCCATTATTTCTGGATGATCCAAATCAAGGCAAACCATTTTGGCTGCTCTTCGAGTAGTGCCTCCTGACTTAATAGCTCCAGCTGCTCGATCTCCTATTTTAAGGAAACTCATCAAACCACTAGAATTTCCACCACCACTTAGCTTTTCATTTGCTCCTCTGATGGAAGAAAAGTTTGTTCCTACTCCTGAACCATATTTGAAAATACGAGCTTCTCTCACCCATAAATCCATAATACCACCTTCGTTTACCAAATCATCATCTACTGATAATATAAAGCAAGCATGAGGCTGAGGTCTCTCGTATGCTGATGTACTTTTTTTAGTTTTACCTGTAGTTGGATCTACATAACTGTGACCTTGTGGTTTTCCTGTTATTCCATAGGTATTATGAAGACCTGTATTAAACCATTGAGGACTGTTAGGTGCTGCCATCTGACCAAGAATGCTGTACACCAACTCATCGTAAAAAACCGTTGCATCTTTTTTCGAAGCAAAATAACCATATTTCTCACCCCAAGTTTTCCAACAATCTGCTAGTCTATGAGCAACTTGTTTTACTGAAGTTTCTGAATCGAGCGATCCGTCTGGTTGCGGCACTCCTGCTTTTCTAAAATATTTTTGAGCTAAAATGTCTGTTGCTACTTGTGACCAATCTTTGGGCACTTCAACATTTTCCATCTTAAATACTTCGTCTCCTGCTGGATTCTTAATTACCGAAGTACGATACTCGTATTCATATAAATCAGTTGGAGCCACTCCGTCCTTTGTATTGAAACGCTTAAATTTTAATGCATTCTTGTTGTACGCTGTCTTTTTGGTCATTATTACTAGTTTTTGGTCGTTACGTCTAATTTAAAAATAAACTCATTTTTTTATAGTGAGTTTTGACTCAAAAGTATGGTCTAAATGTGACTCATTAAAAGAGGTGTTTTCCACACTCCAACATTAAACTTTTTCAGTTGACTTATTTTTAAGAGATTTGCGGTGTTGATAAGATAAAATCGCACAAAAATTAAAACCAAAATTGAAAACTGATGTTAAGCCCAACACCTCTTTTCACAAACACAAGACTATTAGTATTTTAGAAAATATATCGTCCCAACAGAATAAAAATAAGAAAATGATTTCTATTCTGATAGACCCTGATAAGGCAAGTGAAAAACAAATCGAGGCATTAATTGGTCATCCAGATTTTACAAATGTAAATTTTGTATTTGTCGGGGGTAGTTTGGTTACTGACGGAAATATGAATAATTGTATTCGTCTAATTAAAAAAAGAACCAACAAACCCGTTATTATATTCCCAGGCAGCCCCAACCAAATAGACAAACAAGCTGATGGCATATTGTTACTTAGCTTAATCAGTGGACGAAATTCGGACCTTCTGATCGGAAGGCACGTCGAATCATCCCACAAGTTAAAAGACTCAAACTTAGAAATACTCTCAACAGGATATATTTTAATAGATGGAGGAAGAACAACAACTGTTTCATACATAAGCAACACGACGCCTATACCTCAAGATAAACCAGGAATTGCTGCAGCTACTGCACTTGCGGGCTGCCAATTAGGAAATAGACTCATCTACCTAGACTGTGGTAGCGGAGCTCACAATCATGCGTCTGAAAAGCTAATACAATCGGTCAAAAATGAAATTAATGTTCCACTTATTGTAGGTGGTGGTATAAAAACCCAATTTGATGCAGAAAAAGTATTTAACGCTGGGGCGGACATCGTTGTAGTTGGAAATCATTTAGAAAAAAACCCCTACTTTTTATCTGAATTAATCGCTGCAAAAAATAATTGCTAATCACCTACCGCAGATTTGTTAAACCGACACTAATTCAAAAGATGTTATCTCTGGTAAAAAACCAAAACGACCAGGATAACCAAGGTAACCAAACCCCCTGTTGACATACAGAAACTGTTCGTTTTCAGAATACATATCTACCCATTCTGGATATTGGTATTTAACAGGGCTCCATCGATAATATTTACTATCTATACCAAATTGCATTCCATGAGTATGGCCTGAAAACATAGCTTTTATAGTGGGGTTTTTCTTTAATATTTCGGCTCTCCAATGACTTGGGTCATGAGATAACAAGAGCTTATTTTGAATGGTTTCTACTCCAACTATCGCTTTGCTTAAATCTCCATATTTAGGAAATCTCCGATGTGCACTCCAATTCTCTACGCCTAATATCGCTAATTTTTCTCCATCTTTCTCTATAACATGATGTTCGTTCATGAGTAGTTTCCACCCAAGTTCTTTGTGATGTTTTTGTAACTTGATTAGATTCTCGTTTTTGGTGACCCCCTCTTTATTAGGCCAACTTACATAATCACCATAATCATGGTTACCTAAAACAGAAAAAGAACCATATTTAGCATCTATTTGACTAAACATCTCTTTAAAATCATCAAACTCATCCGCCACATTATTGACTAAATCTCCCGTGAAAAAAAATAAATCTGGCTTTAGATTATTTATCATATTAATCCCCTCTTGAACACTACTTTTACTCCAAAAGCTTCCTGAGTGAACGTCCGAAATTTGAACTATTCGAAGACCATCAAAAGATTTGGGCAAGCCTTTTATGGGTAGCCTCCTTTTTTTGACTGTATAATTATGAGCCCCTCTCGCAATTCCATAAACTAAACTACCAAATAATGTACTCGCAAAGAAAAAGCCTATTGTAATAATAAATTCAGATCTTGAAATAGATTTCATGGAATTTGACTTTGTCAATTGGTCTGAAGTATAACGAATAAGTCTAATTAAATCATCCGTTAATAAGAATATGAACCAGATAAATTTGGCTAGAAAAAGTGCCGTCAAAATACTGTAAGCAAAAAGAAAAAAGGTGCTTTTAGATACTTCGGAAAACCAAACAACTTTAATAATAATTACAGCCAATAAAAATGCAGGAATAGCCCAATAAAAAAATAAAGCTATCGCATTATATGACGGAATCCATTTTTTAACTAAGACCTTAAATCCTTGAAAAACATAAAAATCCAAAGCAAAAAAAATTGCTATAAAAATGAATATTGCTACTATCCTTGACATTTTAGAATAAACTTCCTAGTGTGCAATAATATTCATTTTTATTTGTCCAATGTGCTAAGAAATTACTTTCAATATTGTGACAATTTAAAGATATAATTTTTTGTTCTTTGCAATAAAGACCCCAAAATAATTAAGTAGATGACTATTGAACTCCAGATCAAACAGAAAACATTTGAAAGCAATACTGAGAAGGCAATTGTAAATATTGCGTTCACACATAGCTACTTCTCTACAAAAATCAATGGTGTTTTAAAAAAACATAACATCTCTAGCCAACAATTTAATGTACTTAGAATTATCAAAGGACAATACCCTAGACCTGTTTCAATCGGAGATATCACTACTCGAATGATTGATAAAATGTCCAATACATCTCGGTTAATTCGCCGATTAGAAAAAAAGGATTTAGTAAAAAGAGTTAATAGCCCGTTTGATGGGCGTCAAATTGACGTTTTTTTAACATTACGCGGACTTCAAATTCTTGATAAATTGAATGTGCTTGTAGACAACGTAGTAAAAGATCACAGCCATTTAAATGAAGAAGAATTAATAAAACTAAATTACCTGTTAGACAAAATTCGCATAGAATAATTATTCGTCCACCACAATTTTTGCCTCCTCTTTGTGGACCACAGAAAAATATCCTAGGCCGCCATTGCTAATGTTATTATTAGGATTTGCTGGAGGTGGATCAAAAGGTGTTCCACTTCTCCCTAACTGAGCTTCAATATCAAATATATAATTAAAATATTTTTCGCTAATGGCATACTGTTCCACTCTTACAGTGTCTCCAGGTTCAACGGTAAAGGGAAAAGGTCGTGGTGTTTTGCCCTTACTAAGCTCTAATACAATATTATTGATGTCAAAATCCTCGTTTAAATAAGAAACACTCCCAAATTCATCACTGTCTAAGTTTGATCCAAAATCATCTTTGAGCGTATCATTTCTATATGCATTAAAAAGATAATAATCTCCTTGCTCTTCTCTTTCCCTGCCTTGAATAAATACATAATAACCTTCTTCAATAAAACCATTATTTTCTGGCAAATAGTACGATGCAATTGTGTCAATCGGAAAAGCTAAAGGAGCCTCTTCAGAAGCGAAATATTCTTTACCATCATGTTTTATCGTTAGGCTATAGGTCTCCCCTGCGATACATTGTTGAGGAAACTCAGATTTATAATAGCCGCTGTCTATATAGATTAAATTCACATCTGAGCCTTCTGTTCCAACAATTGAAACTTCTGCATTAGACACAAAACTTAAATTACTTTGATCGAAATAGGGCTGGGACATAGTTAATCGTATTTTCCATGGCTCTAACTGAGATGTTATCTGGCCTTCGACCACAATGGTTGGGTCACTAGAAGGTATTTCTAACTCAACAATTCTTTCACATGCTGATAATGCAATAACAAAAGCTAATATTATATTAATTTTCTTCATAATAATCAATTTTTAAAATTCAAAGTTCCAAGTAATTGCTGGAATCATTTGAAATAATGTCGTTTGAAATGCTGCCGTATTTCCTACTATTGCATCGGGATTTTTCTCTATATCTTCAACTTCAACTGTTCTAAAATAAATAGCATACGGATTAGCTCTATTATACAAATTGTAGATCGAAAAGTTCCAATTGCTTTTAAACCTCTTATCTGGTTTTTCTTTTGACTTTAATGTGACTCCAATATCTGCTCGATGATACGCTGGGATTCGATAATTGTTACGAACTTGGTCATATTCCGCATTCCACTCACCATTATAGTAATATTTACTTATTGGAGTAGTAAATGGCTGACCAGAAGAATATACAAACGATGCTGTAGCTAGCAATCTTTTAGAAAATTTTTGAGTGAATACCAATGAAAGGTTGTGGCGTCTATCAAAGTTTGCAACATAGGGGTCTCCGCCACTAATACCCTCAATTTGTCTCATAGTTTTGGCCCACGTATATGATATAAAACCAGATGATTTTCCTTCAGTTTTAGCCACATAAAATTCAGCACCGTACGCCCACCCTTTACCCAATAAAAGCTCTCCGTCTAAATTCTCATTGAAGGCTATTCGGGCATTATCTCTGTAGTCAATTTGTTGGTCCATCCATTTATAATATATCTCCATAGAGGTCTCCAAACCAATATCGAAGTTTTTGAATATTCCAAGAGCTAGCTGATCCGCTTTTTGTGGCTTGATATTTTTATTTACACTGAACCATTGATCCGTTGGAAAGGCTGATGCTGTATTAGAGGCTTGTTGAATATACTGGTATGTCCTATTATAGGACCCTTTTAATGCAAGCGTAGATGCAAGATTGTAGCTAATTGACGCCCTTGGTTCTAAGCCCACGTATGTGTTATAAAAATCCACATTTGAAAAGGAATCTTTCACCGTTAAGGCAGAAATCGGTTCGTTCGTTTGCGGGTTTTTAGTATAAGTAAATTCAGATCCCCCTATGTTAGAGAAAGATGAAACCCTTAAACCATATCTCATGTTTAATCTTTTGCTGTGCGTATATTCATGATCAATATAAAGACCGTTTTCAAGTGCTTTCTTTTTCTCTAATTGGATATCTTGAAAGATCTCTCTAGAATCCTCGTTGTTTGCCGAAAATAACCCTGGATTAAATCGATGATATGTTACCTGACCTCCAAAATTTAACTTGCTGTTCGGATTCAAATAATTCGTCCAATCAGACTTAATATAAATATCATTAATGGCTTGATCTAAGCCAAAACTTGCGTTTTCAGCAAACTTGATGTCAAAACCATAATTAAAATCACTGTAAACCAAAGATGTATTAACAAACATCTTTTCATTAACAAGGTGGTTCCATCTTAACGTTGCTGTGGCATTTCCCCAATTAATTTTAAATAGCTCACTCAGACCTAGCACATCCCTACCAAAATAACCGCTCACATATAGACGATCTTTATCGCTCAACTCATAATTAGCTTTCATATTCAAGTCATAAAAATATAATTTACTTTCTCGAACACTTTGATCTGATGAAAGAGGTAAAAACACATCTGCATAACTACGTCTTCCCGCAATCATAAAGCTAGATTTATCTTTAACCAATGGCCCTTCTAGGGTTAATCTACTAGAAATAGTTCCCACACCACCTATAGCTGAAAATCTTTTTGCATTTCCATCTCTCATTTTAATATCAACTATAGAGGACAACCTTCCTCCATACTTTGCGGGTATACCCCCCTTATATACTTCAAGATCTTTCACTGCATCCCCATTAAAGACACTAAAAAAACCCAACAGGTGAGATGCGTTATATACCGTAGCCTCATCTAAAAGAATCAAATTTTGATCTTGTGATCCACCTCGCACATTAAATCCTGAATTTCCTTCTCCCGCAGATTGAATACCTGGCAACAGAGTAATAGTTTTTAAGATGTCAACTTCTCCAAAAATCACAGGTATTTCCTTGATTTTTGCTGTTTCCATCTTAACAACACTTATTTTCTTGTTCTCAACTTTCTTCTCTAAAGATTTAGCACTTACAATAGCCGGACCAATGACATTAGCTTTTGCCATAAGCTCAATATTGATTGTTTTGTTTTGATCAAGGTCAATTGTCTTAACTACGTCGTCAAAACCTAAGTACTTATAGGTAATTGTATATTTCCCTTTTTCTAGAGACAGCGAATAAAACCCGTATTCGTTGGTTATTGCTCCACCGCCCGATGAGATTAATATGGTTGCACCTATAAGTGTTTCGCCATTGGCTGCATCTTTGACCCTACCACTTATGGTATATTCCTGAGCAAACAATGTTGACTGAAAACTAAATATGGCAAAAAGTATGGAAAGTCTCTTTAATGTTTTGTTCATAGATTTTGTTTATGTTATTACTGCAAACTTATAACATCGTTTAGATCTACATTGTTTACTTATCGAGTAAAAAATACATTTTGTCTTATTAAAAAAGAAAATGACATATTTGTTGCATTACTATGGCAGTTTACTTGCTTTTTGTCGTTGGTTTTGTTCTCCTAATAAAGGGGGCTGATTGGTTAGTGGCTGGTTCTGCAACCATTGCAAAAAAAAATAATGTTTCAAACCTTGTTGTTGGCTTAACTATCGTCTCTATGGGAACTAGTATGCCTGAATTAATCGTTAATATTTTGGCCAGCTCAAAAGATGCTTCGCAAATTGCTATTGGCAATATCCTAGGATCTAATATTGCAAATATTCTTCTTATACTTGGTGTTGCTTCTTTTATCTACCCCATTAAAATTAAAGAAAGTACTGTCTTTTCAGAGATACCCTACTCCATTATAGCATTATTGCTTGTCGCTTTTTTAGCTAATTCTAATTTATGGATTTCGTACCCAAACTCCATCAATCAAATTGATGGCATGCTTTTAATGGCATTCTTTGGACTTTTTGTAGCATATATTATTCGTCTCGCAAAAAACGGAAGAGCCGATATGATTGACGATATACCCAACGAAGAAATGACCACTGGAAAATCCATTTCAATGGTTTTGCTTGGAATGATTGGGTTATTTTTTGGTGGTCAATGGGTCGTTAATGGAGCAATCGCTGGTGCGGAGCATTTTGGCTTGAGTGAGGCGTTTATTGGATTAACTGTTGTGGCTATTGGTACTTCCTTACCCGAACTTGTGACATCAGCCGTTGCGGCTTATAAAAAAAATACAGACATCGCAATGGCAAATATTATTGGGTCTAACATATTTAATTTACTGTGGGTTTTGGGTATTAGTGCCATGATTAAACCTATGAGTTTTGATTCTAGTCTTAATGCAGATATTCTTATACTACTTGGTGCTAGCTGCCTAATTTTATTCAGTCTTGTGTCGGGTAAAGTTAAAAATCAAATTGGTAAAGCAACTGGTGTTCTGTTTTTGGTTTTATACGTTGCCTACATTACTTTTTTAGTATACAGGGGTTAGGTCGGATTACAAATCCATCACAACTTGACAAACCGTTTCACCAACAGCCTTAAGTGTTTTCTTGTCAATGGTTTCCATATTGTCTTTGTGGGTGTGCCAAAATTCTCCAAAACCTGTATTTTGGCGAATATCGTAATGGATAATATCCAACGTAGGGATTCCAATGATTTGATTAATAAATAAGTGATCGTCTACCAATTGTCCTCCTTGATAGTTAACAAAATTTTGTCCGTGACCCAGTTTTTGAGCTGTATTCCATACTTTTTTAACATAGGGTTGAGCATATAGCCAAGAGTTTCCTTCAATTGCAAATACCGCATTTTTTGGACCTACCATATCCAACAATATTCCAAAGCGAGCAACGTAGTTTTTTATGTGAGGGGATCTTGACCAAAATTGAGACCCTAAGCACCATGTATCAGGTGCTCCTTGAGAATCACCCATATCTTCTGCGTCGAAAAATATAATATCAACTCCTGCATCTGGTCTTTGTAATTGAAATTGACGAGCAGCTTCAATTAAAACACCCACACCACTTGCCCCATCGTTAGCTCCATCTGATGGTTCAGTAGGTCTTTCTGCATCTTGGTCAGCCATGGGTCTTGTGTCCCAATGAGCACACAACAACACCCTCTTTTTTTTCGAAAGGTTAAAGCTTCCTATAATGTTTTTAATTTGTACTTTTTGATTTAGGTGATTTAGTATTATTCCATATTGTGTAAATGCCGTATCGCAAAATTCTGCTAATTTGTTTTGTAGATAAATGGCTGTCATGTTGTGGGCAACACTTCCAGGGACACGTGGACCAAAATTTACTTGCTCTTGTATATATCTGTAGGCACTGTCCTGGTTAAACTGAACGTTTACCTTTGGTTTTTGAGTTTTGGTTTTGTTAGTGTTGTTGGTTTCATTACAACTTGAAAAGTACAATACTATTAAAAATGAAAGAGTTAAAATAAATGCCAATCTCTTCATGCTATTTAATTATAAAACTACTTCCGTCTTTTCCGTCCATTATCTCAATGCCAGATTCTTTTAACTGATTTCTGATTTTGTCTGCCGTTTCCCAATCTTTATTTTGTTTTGCTATATTTCTGATTTCTAGAACAAGATTCATCACACCATCTAAAGTGTAATTGTTTTCCGTTTTTTCAGGAACAAAACCAAGTATTTCAAAAACAAAAAACTGAAAGTTTTTCCTAAGAATATCTAAATCTTCTTTCCTGATATTTATCTTGTTTGCCTTTAGTTCATTAATCCACTTAACCCCCTCGAAAAGAGTCGCAATTACTTGAGGTGTTGACAAGTCGTCGTTTATCTGGGCATACAACTTATCACGCCAACCTTTAACGTTAATGTCACTACTTTGCGAGATAGATATTTCTTCCAAGTTCTTTGCACTACTCATCAGACGATGAAAACCTTTTTCTGCAGCTTTAAGTGCTTCATTGCTGAAGTCTAACGTACTTCTATAATGAGCCTGTAAAAGAAAAAACCTTAACGTCATTGGAGAATATGCTTGATCTAATAATCGGTGGGTTCCACTAAATAGTTCTTTAATAAGTATTCCGTTGTCAAGGCTTTTTGCCATTTTCTGACCATTAACCGTAATCATGTTATTGTGCAGCCAATATTTTGCTGGATTCGTGTGATTACATGCTTTGCTCTGGGCTATTTCACTTTCATGGTGAGGAAACAAAAGATCCATTCCTCCAGCATGAATATCGAATTCTTTACCCAAGTATTTTTCGCTCATTGCACTACACTCAATATGCCAACCCGGAAAGCCTATACTCCAAGGGCTATTCCATTTCATGATATGCTCTGGTGATGCTTTTTTCCACAAAGCAAAATCATTTGAATTTTTCTTTTCGCTTTGCCCCTCTAAAGATCTTCGATTCTCTCCCGCTCCTGCAATCAGGTCTTCAATTTTTCGACCACTTAATTCACCATAATCGTGCGTTTCAGCGTATTTAATTACATCAAAATAAACCGAGCCGTTCTCTTCATAAGCAAATCCGTTGTTCATGATTTCTTGAATCATTTCAATTTGCTCAATAATATGACCACTTGCTCTTGGCTCAATACTTGGAGGAATAATATTTATACTTTTTAGAGCCTCATGATACGAGTTTGTGTATCGCTGAACAACCTCCATAGGCTCTATATTCTCAAGTTTTGCCTTTTTACCAATTTTATCCTCACCCTCATCAGCATCGTTGAGCAGGTGACCAACGTCTGTAATATTACGAACATACCTTACCTGATAATCTAAGTGCTTAAGGTATCGAAACAAAATGTCCATCGTTAAGGCACCTCGGCTATGTCCCAAGTGGGGATCGCCATATACTGTAGGACCACACAAATACATACCAACAAATGGGGGGTTGAGTGGTTTAAACTCCTCACTTTTGTGTGACAACGTATTGTATAAATGCAAGCTTAATGGCATAGCACAAATATAGAAGGCTTAAGGTTATTATAATATATGTAGACTGATTTTACACGGTTTAAATAAATTCCACTTTTTCACGCCAGTTTGCCCTATTACCTTCAGGAAAATCAATATTCTCTTTTAGCTCTCCAACATAGAACAACCCAAGAAATTTTTCATCATTGGTTAAATTTAAATACTTTCTAAAATCATCATTCATTAAATATTGTGGTGTACTCCAATACCCTCCATATTTATTGCTATTGGAAATATAAAGCCACATGTTTTGAACGGCCATTGCTGTAGCTGCTACCTCTTCAAATTCTGGCAATCTACCGCTAATTTTAACTACAATCGCAACGATGTGGCTAACCGAACTTTTATATTTTTCAAACCTTTCAACTTTGGTATTATTAAATTTCTGAGCTGAAACATTTTTCACATACAAGCTTTTCGATTCGTCCAATAGTGAACTTATGGCTGTTTTGTCGAAGACTTTAAATCTCCAAGGTTCTGTTCTTAAATGGGTTGGGGCCCAATTCGCTAATTCCATCATTTTTTCTATTACTGAATTTGGCACTGAACTCCCAGAAAAACTTGTTGGATAAACTGCCCTTCTAGATTTTATTGACTTTTCTAAGTTGCTATAGATCATTTTTATACCCCTATTTCTTAAACAAATTTATTATTATGAAAACGTACTTATACATTTGTATTCTTAATATATAAAAATATGTCATTTGAATTACCACAATTACCATACGCATATGATGCTCTTGAGCCTCATATAGATGCCAGAACTATGGAAATCCACCACGGAAAACACCACGCTGGATACACAAACAAGTTGAATGCAGCCATTGCTGACACTGATAATGAGGGGAAAAGTATAGAAGAGGTCCTTAAAAGTTTAGACATGAATAATGCTGCCGTAAGAAATAATGGTGGTGGTTTTTATAACCACTCTCTTTTTTGGAGCGTTATGTCACCCAATGGTGGTGGTTTACCAACTGGTGAACTTGCCGGTGCTATTAATGAAGCCTTTGGAAGCTTCGAATCTTTCCAAGATCAATTTAGCAAAGCAGCAGCTACACAATTTGGTAGTGGTTGGGCTTGGTTATGTTCGACTAATGGTAAGCTAGGCGTTTGCTCTTCAGCAAATCAAGACAACCCTTTAATGCCTTCTATTGGATGCGGAGGGGTTCCAATTCTTGGTATTGATGTTTGGGAGCATGCTTACTACCTAAACTATCAAAATAGACGACCCGATTATGTTTCTGCATTTTTTAACGTAATCAATTGGGATGAAGTTGCTTCTAGATATGCTGCATCCAAATAAAACTTTCTAAAGAGGCTTCCACTTTGGAGGCCTCTTTTATACCTTTTTAATTCTTACTTATTGATTCTTAAAATATTTCAGTGGTTATTATATCTCATCTCTCTGAGTTTTTTCGTTTGGTTTGTTTTCTTTAAACCTGCCTACTTTGAATTGCACGATCTTTACGATTCAGCAAAAACAAAATCCGAAAAAAATATTACAAGTGTTGACACTCTAGCAAGAGTTAACAAAAAAGAACCAGAAAAAAAGAAACTTGACTCAACTATTCGTGTTGTAGAACAGCTGGAAAAAAAGGAAAATCCTACTAAAATTGAAAAAGAAGAAATTAGCACTAATAAACCTTACCTTGTCTTAGTTGGTAGTTTTGGTAAACTAACCAATGCCCAAAAAATGCTCAAAAGAGTTGAAAGAAAAGGTCTTAATGGAATCATTAAAAAAATTGGTAATCTTCATCGGGTAATCATTGCCTCATCATTGAACGAACAAGACGCTATTGATGTAAAAAATCAAAACAAAAAAACATTTGAAGAAGTACCATATGTATTAAAGCAATAAACTCTAATCTACTAAAATTGAGTAGACAACGTAAATCTCAAGCCACTAAAAGCTGGCTCTAAACGACATATTCCTCCCGTACAATTAATACCCTCAACTTGCTTAACATAAGCTGCTGTGAATGATGTTGTTTTGACATTGTACTTTACGAATACACCCGGATAATAAAGAACCTGATTTGCGAGCGTCGGGTTAACAATCCTTACAGGGTTAGTATTAATCATATTGCTAATTGCAATGGTATATTTAGGAGAGTTGTTCCACTCCAAAATTCCGTGATAAAAGCTCCCTAAGTCTTGTTCGGTGTTGAGCATTTGTGACTCCAACCTTAAGCTATTCTTGCGATTTATTTTATAGGTAACCTCTCCGAAAGGGGTGAATGTTTTAACATTATCAATTTTTTTAGGGTCTTTCCCCTCATAAATTGATTGATTATAGGTAACCATTTGAAGACCTAATTTTCCTTTCCACTTTCGATTAAACTTATGTTCGACCTGAAAAAATTGCTCGTTAAAAAGTTGTAACCCCCTTAAATCTCTGATATCTGAATAATTCAGCGATACGTTTGTGTTTTTATTTAATGAATAAATCAATTCTCCTTGATATGCTTGTTCACCAACTGCTTGGGCTGGTGCTTGATATCTAGCAAGCATTCTGTAACTGGCCTGTCTTGTCATGGAGGGCTGATAAGAAATGATTCCGTTCAATAAATTTGAGTAAGGAGAAACTCTAAGTGGAAAATTCTCAATTCTACGATACTGGAAATTAACCCCAATTGCTTGTTTTTTATTAGAGCCGATTTTTCTTTTTGAATAGCTCATGCCGCCTATAATTAAAGAGCCATCACTATTGTATAGATTGCCTAAATTGTCTCTTATTGATTCAGAAGTCTTATAGTTGTATTCCCCATTAAACCCAAAGTCTTTAATACTAGCATTAAAATACCCGTTGAGTGCATATACATTGTATTTTGGGAAGAACCGCTCTTCAAGTGGCATAGTATTAACTTCTGTTACTAGTGAACTCATTGTATTTTCGTCCAATGTTCTATTTACTGCCGAAACTCCGACATTTAAAACGCTACCATCATTAAAATTAACTCCTTTCTCAGAATTTATTCCTTTGATTATTTGGGGAGACGTTTCAAATCGATTGGATTGGGCTCCTTTTTGCTTCCCAGTAAAAGCCTTAATGTAAAAATTGTTCCCAAAGTCATACTTTGCTTTAACTCCTTCTACCGCATAATCAATTCCAATCAACCTGTTTTCAAAAGCTCTAAAAACAGCACCTGAACCAAATTGGTCATAAAAAGATCCTGCCATCAGCTCTAAATCGCCAATACTTTTCTTAATCTGCCAAAAACCTAACCCCTGTCCTGTAAAACTCTCTGATGGGTTAAGTAAATTACTATTATTGAAAAGATCATATCTTGCCGCAAAATGAAAACCCTTAATATCATAGTTGAGAAAAAGCCATGCCTCTGAGGAACTAATTTGTCTTCCATATTGTGGTGATGCTGCCTCGGTAGCTCCTATAAGTGAATCTTGCAGGAACACAGAAAAATTTGATTGAAAATTACCACTAAAAACCCCCTTATCCTGTCCAAATACTGAAAAATTCAAACCAAAAACTATCAACCCAAATAATATATCCCTTTTCATAAATAGTTTGTAAAAGTAAATAATTCTGAAAATCCACAGAATTTTTAGTTTTTTTTGAAGTGTGGATAGTCAAGAATTAAGACAAATAATTAAATTAAAACAGAGCTACTTATGTGTTGGATTAGACACAGATATTACTCGGCTACCTGACGGGTTTTCAAAAGACTATCGAGGAATAATTGATTTTAATAAAGAGATTATTAATGCTACCAAAGATTACGCTGTTGCATATAAAATGAACACTGCATTCTACGAGCAACTTGGAACTAATGGTTGGAAAGCCTTAGAAAAAACCAGAGACTTATTGCCAACCAATATCCTTAGTATTGCTGATGCCAAACGTGGCGACATAGGTAATACGAGTAAAATGTACGCCAAAGCGTTCTTTGAAACACTTGCATTCGATGCTGTCACTGTAGCTCCATACATGGGCATAGACAGTGTCGAGCCTTTTCTTGAATTCAATAACAGATACACAATTGTTTTGGGTCTAACATCAAACAAAGGGTCGCAAAATTTTCAAACTAACCCGATGTATGAACCACACTTGTATAAGACTGTGCTTAAAACTATCAAAAGCTGGGGAAGCGTTGACAACCTTATGTTCGTTGTTGGTGCTACTAAGGCCAATTCTTTAAAAGAAATCCGTAAGATTATTCCTAATCATTTTCTCTTAATCCCGGGTGTGGGTGCACAGGGGGGAAACGCTACAGAGGTGTGTATGAATGGAAAAAATTCTAATGGCGGATTGCTGATAAATTCATCTCGCGGAATCATTTATGCGTCAAGTGATAAAAATTTTGCTGAGATTGCTAGACAAAAAGCTAAAGAGTTAGCGTTAGAAACTAAACCATACACGCAACATTTGTGACTTTTAGATTCAATGAAAACTTATTACAATACATTTGGGAGAATCAATTATTTGACAAAACAGGGCTGAAAACAACCAACGGTGAGCCTCTTCAAGTAATTAACCCCGGTCTTCTTAACACCAACGATGGACCTGATTTCCAGAATGCTAAAATAAAAATTGGTAAAATATACCATCACGGATCCGTTGAAATACATATTAGCAGTAGAGATTGGAACACCCATGGACACCAAAACAACAAAAACTATAATAATGTAATTCTTCATGTATGCTATAACGTGTCCAGCGAAAGTTATAGAAATGACGGAACACCCATTCCTTCTTTTGTTATTTGTTCTCAAATTAAAGAGGACTTGTTAGAAAAATACCAAGACTTGATGAAAAATAAGTCCTTTATTCCTTGTAGTAAGTTTACTAAAACCCTTAGTTCAGTTAACAAAACAAATTGGATTGAAAGAATGGCTGTTGAACGCATTGAAACCAGATGCGAAGACTACTCAAGACTATTAGAGGAATATGGTGGAGATTGGAATCAAACGTTTTATACGGTTTTGCTTCGTTCATTTGGAATGCCGCTAAACCAATTGGCTTTTGAGGAAATTGCTAAAAAAATTCCATATAAAATCTTAAAACAAAATCATGAATCCATAAATCGAGTTGAAGGGCTCTTATTTGGTGTTGCCGGACTTTTAAATGAAGACTTGGAAGGTTCATATTACACCCTATTAAAAAGAGAATGGCATTTTCTAAAATCAAAATACCAACTCGACACCATATCAACCCCTTTGAGGTTTGGAAGAACTAGGCCAGGAAACCTTCCTCAAATCAGGATTGCACAATTTTGCTCACTAATTCACCATTCACCCAAAATTTTTGAATACTTACTTACCCTGCCAAAAATTAACGATTTAGAAAAATTCTTCTTTTTTAATCTCCCCTCTTTTTGGGACATGCGATTTCATACCTAACACAAATAAAAGCTGAACAAAATTCTAAAATAAAACAATGGGAGTTACTTGGAATAAAGTGTTCAAATGCTCTAACCTCACAAGGTTTATTACATTTGTATAAGAATTACTGCAAAAACAAAAAATGTTTAAATTGCAATTGGGGAAAAAAGTTTCTGTCTCGAAACAATGAAATTAATTAGAAATATTGAGCGTTATGCGTTTGGAATATGCTCCATATTGGGAGAAAAGTTTGGAATCAGAACCAGCACTATTCGGTTATATTTTATCTATGTTTCCTTTTTTACCTTTGGGAGTCCTGTTGTTCTTTACCTAGCTATTGCATTTTGGCTGAACATAAAACACTACATGGTAGCTCGCAAACACACGCTATGGGACTTATAGTTTAGAAAGTGTACTATTTCCTAATCACTTGCAAGTTTTAGCGTTAATAAACGTTAAGCTCTTGCGTTCTAAATTTGAACTATGCAACAACAAATAGCGTTATTCAGAACTACGAAAGGATTCCAACAAAATCATAAAACAACGGCTCTTAAATGCACTAATTGCAAACAAGATTTTTTAGCAAATAGAAAAACAGCCAAGTTTTGTAGCAGCTCCTGTAGATCTCAATTTTGGATGACTAAAAACCAAAAAAAGGTCATAACTATTGCTGTTCCTATTGATATTGATGATGCATACTTAGAAAAAATTAAAGGAATGCTAGAAAACTACAAAGCAACCCCACATGCTGAAAAAGCTTCTCCTTTGAGATCACACCATGAAGAGGTTTTCTCCTCTGAAAAAGAATTAAGGGAATTTATGGCTCAGGCAGGATTTTCAGATTATAAAATTCCAAAGCACGACATGGGAATCTATTATGATGAAGGTTTAACCATTAAAAAGAATGATGACTCCTTTGAAGTAAGAATCTCCGCTTAATCCCTATTCAAATACCAAATCAACATCATCGGTTAAAGGATGAGCTTGACAGGTTAAAACAAACCCTTCATCAATTTCAGAATCGCTCAATCCTTCTCTTTCATCCATACTAGCTTTGCCAGATCTCAACCTAGCCCTACAAGTGGTGCAAACACCAACCGTGCAGCTGTATGGTGGATCCATACCAGCATCTTGAGCTGCCTCTAATATGGTTTGATCAACTTTTACTAAAACTTCTTTCTTCTGACCAAAGACTTCAATTTGTATTGATCTATCTAAAACTTCATTACTTTCAGTAGTTTGCTCTTCATCTGTAATTTGATTCTTTGATACCGCCGTAAAATATTCTGTATGAATATTATCATCTCTAACACCAATTGACTTTAAGCTGTCTACCACTATATCCATCATGGGTCGAGGACCACAAGTGTAATAATGAGCCGTTGGGTAATTTAATCCCAATTCTTTACGGGTAATTTCAGAAACTAACTCGTGATTTAGGTAGCCCGACATTCCAGACCAATCTTTTTTGGGATTATCTAAAGAATAAATAACTGAAAATCGTCCACTATAGGTTTTAGCTAATGAATCTAACTCTTCATTAAAAATGATGTTATCCTCATCGCGATTTGCATATATCAACAAACATTTACAGTCTGGTAAATTAATTAATGATGTTTTGATGATACTAAATAAGGGGGTTATCCCGCTTCCTCCTCCCCAAAGAACAATGTTTTGGGCTTTTTGAGCATTTTCATCTAAAACAAAAGAACCTAATGGTGGCATTACTTCTAGTTTGTCTCCAACACTCACTTCATTATTTAAGTAATTGCTCATTCGGCCGCCATCTACTTTTTTAATCGCTATGGTTATTTTCTCTCCAGTAATGGGTGAAGAGCACATCGAATAAGACCTTCTGACTTCTTCATTGTTAATCGATGCACTAATCGTAAGATATTGACCCGCTTCATAAGAAAATAAGGGTGCCATCAATGGTGGAATGTCAAACGTTATGCTAACAGCATGATCTGTCTCTTTGGTTATTTCTGCTATGGGAATTGAATAAAAACCGTTAGGCATAATTTAATTATTTAAAAGTCCTTCTAATATTTCTACTGCATTTGTAGCAGCACCTTTACGAAGGTTGTCTGCAACAACCCACATATTTAATGCTTTTGGTTGAGACTCATCTCTTCTAAGTCTTCCCACCATAACATAATCCTTGTCTTTTGCAAATAGTGGCATAGGGTATTGGTTTTCCTCTTGATTATCTATCAAAACTAAGCCCTCTGTTTCATCCAAAATTCTTCTAACATCGTTCATCTCAAAATCATTTTCAAACTCTACATTGATAGATTCAGAATGCCCACCTACCACAGGTACTCTTACAGCTGTTGCAGTAATTTGAATTTGTGGAGCGTTCAATATTTTTCGTGTCTCGTGAACAAGCTTCATTTCTTCTTTCGTGTAGCCATTACTTAAAAAAACATCGCAATGAGGTATACAGTTTTGATCGATTGGATACAAATATGCCATATTGGACGAAGTTCCTTGAATTCTTTCATCTTCCATTTGTTGAACCGCGTCTTTTCCTGTTCCGCTTACCGATTGGTAAGTAGATATCACCAATCTTTTAATTTTGTATGTTTTATGTAAACCCGAAAGGGCTAAAACCATCTGAATAGTTGAGCAATTAGGGTTAGCTATTATTTTGTTCTCTTTAACAGTATTTTGATTAATCTGTGGAACAACCAATGGACAGTTTTCATCCATTCTCCAAGCTGAAGAATTATCGATTACTACCGTGTTTTGTTGAGCAAATTTTGGTGCCCATTCAGTTGATATTTGTCCACCTGCTGAAAAAAGTGCATAATCTAAGTCTAAATTTAGGGCGTCTTCAAGTGTTATAAGCGAGTAATCTTTTTCTTTGAATTTTAAAATTTTACCCTTGTTTGATTCACTTGCAACGAGGTGCAATTCATCAAAGTGAATATTTCTTTCCTTGAGTACTTCAAGCATAGTTCGTCCAACCATGCCAGTTGCTCCTACAATAGCTAATTTCATATGGTAGGTGTCAAAGTGTTTAAGTTTAACGATCGATTAGACAGCTTAGCTTGAGCTCTAATTGTTTCTGTAAATTCCTTCATCGAATTTAGGTACATGCTTTGAAAACCATCAGACAAAGCCTCCTCTGGTTCGTGGTGAACCTCAATCATAAGTCCGTCTGCTCCCGCAGCAATCGATGCTAAAGAAAGTGGTGTAACAAGGCTTCGTTTACCTGTTCCTTGACTTGGGTCAGCTATTACAGGTAAGTGACTTAGCTCCTTGACGAGTGGTATAGCGGCTATATCCATTGTGTTTCTAAGAGACGTATCGAATGTTCGAATTCCACGCTCGCACAATATCACATTTTCGTTGCCTCCTAATAATATATACTCTGCAGCTAACAACCATTCATTAACCGTGCTTGACATCCCTCTCTTTAGCAAAATTGGTTTGTCAATTTTTCCTAGTTCTTTTAAAAACTGGTAGTTTTTAGCATTTCTTGAACCAACCTGAAAAATGTCAGCATAAGGGTAGGCCTCTTCTATTAATGTTGTATCTAAAACTTCGGTTACTATTTTCAGATCGTATTTTTTAGAAGCCTCTTTTAATAATTTCAAGCCCTCTTTTTTAAGACCTTGAAAAGCATATGGAGAAGTTCTAGGCTTGTAAGCTCCACCTCTCATAAACTTAATACCCAAATCTGAAATACCTTTAGCAATCTCATCTAATTGGTTTTCTGATTCTACAGCACAAGGACCAGCAATGAGGCACAATTCCTCTTTACCTATGTACTCATCTCCTATCTTGACGATGGTTTTATGATTTCTATGTTGTTTGGATGCAAGTTTTAAATCAAACATGACTAAATTCTAAACGAATAATAACTAATTCAGTTTTGTATACTTTACACTTAATTTTACCGAACTAGAAGAAGTATCTGAATCTAAGATGACTCGGTGGGGCGTCATTGGGTAGTCTGTGGGTACACTTAGGTAAAACCAGTTAAACTCGTTTCTCCCTGTTGAACGGTAAGTTTGTTGTAATTGTTGTAAATATCTATTAAAATAAAATGTATAGCTATTTGATGCTACGTCATAGTAAGATTCCGAAAAACGTGTGTCATTTACATCAAAAAAAGAAGTCATTGATTGACTTAAGTTTGACGTGTCAGGAGTTAACAGCCAAAGTCTTGGAGCTTGTTCAAAATTTCCATTAAAGTTAAGTGACGTATCTGGAGTAACCATAAGCTTAGCCTCATTAATAACTATATTTTCTGAAAACATAATTATTGAATCTAATTGAGGGACATTTACTCTTACCTTCGAACCTCCTAGAGAATGTACATATGTAATATCATAATGCCCTATCCCTGTTTTCTGCTCTTCTATTGCTGGTGCATGATTGGTCTCAAAGAAATTAACTCGTTTAGAGCTCACCCCTAAAGGAATTGAAAGTTGAAGGGAATCCGAATAAAACAAATCTAAACTAGATTGGGTGTTTAAAGCCTCAATTGCAACTATTGCACCGTATCCAGACACAATCGACCGAGGAACTAAAACTAAGCCTTTCATAACCTCGGTGAAGTCTTCGTTTGTGCTAAACACCGATTCGTCGTAGTCTAAAATTTCTTGACCAAACGAATTATCGAACTCGATGGTTATCCTCGGCGAAATGGTTACAATTTCTCCGTCAACTTCTTTCTTGACACTATCCAAATTAAATTTACCATTATACTCACCTACTTTAGTCCCAATCGAAGGGCTATAATTACTGAAATAATCTTCGTCTGATAAATCTTCGTCTAATCGATACACGTCTAAGATTATTTCACTCTGAATATCGCCATAGTTAAGTTCATAAGATGTAACCCTGCTTCCTTCATCAACTGTTTGATATAAATCAAAAACTAAATTGAGTCGAGTGGAATCTATTATGTTTCCGTTTAAGTTGATTCCCGTTTCTCTCAATTTCGGCTGAACAACTAAACTCGCCTTACTCTCGCCAAAAACAGGGTCATCCATTATCCCTAAAAGACTCGTACTCAAACCATTCACTTTAAAAGTGTCATCCGCAACAGTTCGGAAAGTAAGATTACGATACTCGACATTAGCAGCATTTGCTAACGACTCATCACCAATTAAATCCAACCCGATATCGGTTGATTCTTTTTTACAAGAAAAAACAACAAGCAAAAGAAAAAGGGGTAGATACCCCTTAATTTTCATATTAATAAAAATTTTTTTCACAGAAGTATTACTATTATTCCAACAAGGAGTTGTAAAAATTAAGATAGTTGTCTGCTATTTGATCGTTAGAGTGATTTAAAATTGGTTTCTCACAAGAATCTAATTTTTCGTTCACTTCGTCATCCACAGAATCACACTTAACAACAGCATCCGCGTGCATTATTCCACCGATATGCATACTCGAACAATCAGCCTTTGAAAAGGGCTCCAATTTGTCATCCTCAATGTAATTTAAGCTAGCCTTTCTCATAAAATCTTCTCCCAAGTCTTCTTTGAAGTCATTCTCATAAACAGAGTAAATAACTTTAGAATTAGAAAAAACTGGCTCGTCTTTGTATAACGTCTTTAAATAAAGAGGAATCAAACTAGTCATCCAACCTTGACAATGAATAATATCTGGATACCATCCAAGCTTTTTAACTGTTTCTAGTGCTCCTTTACAAAAGAAGATAGTTCTCTCGTCGTTGTCAGAGAAAAACTCTTCATTCTCGTCGTTATAGACAAACTTTCTTTGAAAGAAATCTTCATTGTCTAAAAAATACACTTGCATTTTTGTGTTTGGAATAGACGCAACTTTAATAGTTAAAGGATTATCGTTATCGTCAATGGTAATATTCATACCAGACAATCTCACAACTTCATGCAATCTATTTCTACGTTCATTAATAACCCCAAATCGAGGAACTAATATCCTAACCTCATTATCTTTTTCTTGAATTTTTTGAGGAAGATATCTAGCAATTTCAGCCAACGGGGTGTCTCCGTCTAAGAAAGGTCTCATTTCTGACGAAATGAATAATATTTTTTTTCTTTCCTGTATGTTGTCCATAAAATGATTTATTTTTTTACAATTGCAAAGATACGGCGGTGTGGCATTAATTTTATAACCTTCAACTATTGTATATTTAGTATTTTTTTTGTATATAGATGCATATAATTAAACGCTTTATTGACCTGAAAAGGCTTCTAAATGACAAACAAAAAAGAAGTCCTAATCAAATTGTTGGTTTTGTGCCAACGATGGGTGCACTCCACGAGGGACACATCTCGTTAATCAAGAAGAGTTGCATTGATTGCAATACGAGCATCTGTAGCATATTTGTAAACCCCACACAATTTGGAGAATCAAACGACTTAGAAAAGTATCCCAAACCCATTGAAAAAGACATCGAGTTATTAATCGATAGCAAATGTGATATTCTATTTTTACCTTCTGTTGAAGAAGTATATCCACCATCTTACACTCAACAAAACTTTGATTTAGAGGGGCTCGATATAGTCTTTGAAGGCAAAAGTAGGGTTGGTCATTTTCAGGGAGTATGCAATGTGATTTTTCGTTTCTTTGATCAAATAAGACCCCACAGGGCTTATTTTGGTCAGAAGGATTTTCAACAAACAGTTGTTGTTAAAAAACTAGTAAACATTACTTCATTGAACACTGAAATTTGCGTTGTCCCCATAAAACGTGAAGCCAACGGGTTAGCTATGAGTTCACGAAACATTCGATTATCAGATAAAGGAAAAATAGAGGCTGCATTTATAAATGAATCCTTAAAATTAATAAAATTCAACTTAAAAGAAATTGGAATCAACAGAAGCATTGAATTAGCTAAAAAACATATTCTAAAATTTGAAAACGCAGAACTAGACTACTTAGTCGTAACTGAAACAGAAACCTTACAGGATATTATGGTACACAAAAACGAGAAAATAGTTGCACTGATTGCTGTGAATTATGAAGGTGTTCGACTTCTTGACAACATGATTCTTAATTAAATAGGTTTGTCAGATACTTATATTGTGCTTATCTTCGCACTCAATTATCGCGGGATGGAGCAGTGGTAGCTCGTCGGGCTCATAACCCGAAGGTCACAGGTTCGAGTCCTGTTCCCGCAACTAAACAATAAAAGAGTCTCGCTTAACGGCGGGACTTTTTTTGTTTTCAACAAAAAAGGGAAGGAGATAAAACTCCTTCCCTTTTGTTAAAATAGTTTGTTTTTTGTTATCTAACAATCATAAATCGTGATGTTCCTACTTTTTCTGCAGAATGCATTTTTATAATGTAACTCCCTGAATCTAGGTTAGCAACCGAAAGGTTGTTGTTGATAAAAGAGCCTTCAGAAACCTTAACTCCTGTAACAGAATAAACTTCATAAGTAGTCCACTTATCGGTCCCTATTATTGTAAGGTTTTCAGCTGTAGGGTTAGGATATACTTTACAAATAACTGTAAGCTCAGAAACAGATGAACGGTCAACCCAAGCTGCCACGTCGCTCAACCTTCTCGGAAAAATCTGATATCCACTGTTATAGGGTGCGTCTCTATCAAACTGCCCCCCTATACCTGTGATTATCATCGTATCTGCAATAACCGCCTCACCTTGCATATCAATGATGTCCTTGTCTATTCTTACTTGAAACGTATCTCCTTTTTCATTGGTAAGCTCTATGTTACCAAAGTTGGGACTTTCATTGTTTGGCCAAACCGAAGTTGTATCGTTTGTTATCCAAACTTTTGCTAACTGAATAAATTCAGACTCTGTTTCTTCAGATGGAGCGTCTACAACAGTAGGAGAAGCTAGCGTGTTTCCTTGGCTATTTAGTTTAATACTATCAGCTTTTAGTTCTAAAAGGCCCCTATAAAAAGCGATTTCACCCCTAACTGTAATTTCGTCTCCTTCTGTAACAACATAATCGCTTACATCGTTAAAGTTAAAGATGTTGATTCCGCTGGTTGCGTCTATTGCGGTAAACGAAAGTCCTTCATTGCCATCATAATCAATTCCATATACTATTCCGGTAATCTCATATTTAACACCCTCATTTGTAGAAGCTAGGTCGTCGTCTAATTGAATAACATCAACAATATCTGAAACAATATAGTCGTCGTTAAGTATAACCACCTCTGATGTTGTGTCAGATCCCCAAACAGCATTACTGCTAAGGTTTCTTAAGGCAAGTGTAATGTTTTTATTTAATCCACCGTCTGTATTATCGGTGATGTCCATAGTAACCTTTTGGTTGGTGTCATCGCCAGGGTTGAAAGTAACCATTGTTGATGAGGTAATGGTGTAATCTGTTCCATTAACTGCTGTTCCGCCGGTAACAAAAACTTCAACCTTAGTGGTGTCTTTTGATGTAGCCGCAATCGAGACCTCAACAAATGCTGTACCCGCATTTTCGTCTACAAAATACTTTGTTTTAGCAAATTGTACTTCTGGTTTAATTGCTGGATGACAATCTGAAGTTGTGCCACCTAAATAACTGTGCTCTGTGTCAGGATAAACATCCCACTGCTCTACTCCTTTTGTCCAATCGGTTTCACCGCCTGAAACATTTGCTTTTCTAACCAGCGTATGG
>Ga0206677_10000049_pt1 | contig 94632 bp, 79 predicted proteins | sample M130m12015metaG_FD_155475 | JGI IMG/M metagenome (GOLD analysis project Ga0206677, IMG submission 155475) | Ammonia-oxidizing marine archaeal communities from Monterey Bay, California, United States - M1 30m 12015 | ecosystem: Environmental > Aquatic > Marine > Intertidal zone | place: USA... | reverse complement strand
GAGGAGGACCGCCTGGACCAAAGAAGAGCGGAGGACCACCCGGACCAAAGAAGAGCGGAGGACCACCCGGACCAAAGAAGTCAGGACCACCCGGACCAAAGAAGAGCGGGGGACCACCCGGACCAAATCAATCAGGACCACCTGGCGGAGGGCCACCCGGACCAAAGAAGTCAGGACCACCTGGCGGAGGGCCACCCGGACCAAAGAAGTCAGGACCACCTGGCGGAGGGCCACCTGGACCAAAGAAGAGCGGAGGACCACCTGGGCCAAAGAAGAGCGGAGGACCGCCAAAAGGAGGTCCTTCTGGACCTAAGCGTGGCCCACCTCGATGAAGGTTGGTAGTTTTATGAGCCAAAATCTGAATGAATTCGGAGGGATTCATTTTTCTGGAACATTGCGCCCCTCCCAAGTTGCAGCCGTATCAGTGATTGAACCTGAATTGGATTTAGATGGTAAGCATTTACACATTGTTGCACCTCCTGGTTCAGGAAAAACTGTACTTGGATTGTATGTCTGGTCAAATCTTGTGCGGAAGCCTACTCTCGTTTTATCGCCAAATTCAGCAATCCAGGCTCAGTGGGCTGCTCGCACTTCACTATTCGAACTTGATGGGAAAGAGAATCTGATCAGTACGGATTCCAAAAACCCGGGCTTATTGACATCATTGACATATCAATCGATTACCATGCCGAAGAAAGGTGGAGAAGACCTAGACGAAAGTGCTCTTCAACTATGGAATCTAACCCTTATCGAAAAAGGGGAAGCTGACACAAGTGAATCTGCGGAAGCTTGGATTCTCGATTTGAAAGAGAAGAATCCAGATTATTACAACTCCCGTATTTCGGTCTATAGGAAAAAGGTTAGAGATGACTTAGCAAAACATGGCAATGCTATGTGGACTTTACATGACTCTTCGAGAGAGACGCTTATGCGTCTAAAAGAGATTGGAATTGGACTAATTATTCTGGATGAATGCCACCATATGTTGCACCATTGGGGCAGAGTGCTTGCAGAAGTACGAGAGTTCTTTGATAACCCGATTGTTTTGGGATTAACCGCTACACCTCCAGACTATTCTCAAATTGACGAGGAAGATGCGGAGCGTTATCGAGAATTCTTTGGAGAAATTGACTACGAAGTTCCCGTTCCTGCTCTTGTACGGGATTCTAATCTTGCACCTTACCAAGATCTGTGCTACTTCGTACGCCCTGCGAATAATGAATTGAAGTATATTTCAACGGTTGATGATGAATTCGACCAACTCCTATCCGAAGTTCAAAGCCCAACTGAAGACAAAAAAAGAGTGCCTGAACTCCAACGGTGGATATACGAGGTTCTCGATAAGCGGATTTTACCAGGGGGGAAAAGTGTAACTTGGCAAAAATTCCATACCAAGAACCCCGACTTTGCAGACGCTGCACGAATTTATTTGACGAAAATCAAGATTAAACTGCCTCAAGGAGTACCTACTCCTCCCGGGGATTTACTGAATTCAGGCCTCAACAAGCTCTCGTACTTACGTCCTGTTCTAGATCGGTACGTTCGTCATGGACTGCGTCGTTCTGAATCCACACTTGATCATCAAAGGGGAGAAGACCTCACAAAACGGTTGAGGCTTTTAGGGATTCAAATTACTGAGACTGGTTCACGGCCATGTGCTTCCCCAGTTGGACGTATCATGGCCTATGCATCTTCTAAGGTCAAGGCAATTTCCGATATCATTACCACTGAAATGCAATCCTTGGGACCTGATATTCGTGCTGTAGTTATCACAGATTTTGAGAAAACCTCTGCAACAACTCTTGTGGAAGGAGTTCTCGATGAAGAAGCAGGCGGGGCTGTTGCAGCATTTAGAGCACTAGTGGCTTGTTCATCAGGTGATATTCTTGATCCAATTTTGATGACTGGAAGTACAGTTCTTGTCGATGATGATTTGGCGGAACGCTTCCTTGAAGCAGCTCGTGCATGGATATCTGAAAGGAACTTGAAGATTGTTCTTACTGATAATCAAAAAGATTCGTATCATGAGATTGTAGGAAAAGGAAAAGATTGGATACCTCGTTACTATTCGATGATGATCACTGAATTCTTCCAAATTGGTTTGACAAAATGTCTTATCGGGACGCGCGGACTACTTGGAGAAGGTTGGGATGCATCAAAAATCAACGTACTCATTGATCTGACAACGGTTACGACCAGCATGAGCATTAACCAACTTAGGGGGAGGTCAATTCGTTTGGACAAGGAATGGCCTGAGAAGGTTGCAAATAATTGGGATATCGTATGCCTAGCAGAAGAATTCACAAACGGTTTCGCCGATTATAATCGATTCAAAAAGAAACACAAGCAATTGTATGGTGTCTGTGATGATGGCGCTATAGAAAAGGGCGTAGGCCACGTACATGCTGCATTCACTGAAGCACAACCCGAGGGAATCAGTGAAGGTATGGCGATATTCAACGAAGAGATGCTTAGAAGATCTCGAAACAGAGTGCGAAGTCGTGAGTTATGGGGCATAGGACAGCCATTCTCTGCATTGCCAACACAGGCAGTTGAAGCAAAGTGTGCTATAGGATTTTCAGGAGGATTCAAATTCGGGGTTAAGAAAGACAGCCCTTGGACTGATGAATCTTTGATTCAAGCAATTGCACATGCTATCTCAAACAGCCTCATCCATACAGGCCACATCTCGGCTAATTGTCGAACTTCGGGCGGAGACAGAGGTGGAGGATGGCTCCGAGTGCATCTAAACAACAGCACAGAAGAGGAAGCCGCCATATTCACTGAGGCATTGGAAGAGGTGCTTGGAAGACTCGAGAAACCCCGTTATGTCATTTCAAGATCCTCGCGTTTCTTTGAGGAAACTTGGCTGACAAAAATACTCCCCGAAGTTTTAGCAAAGTACATGAGGCCAGTAAAAAGTCAACTTGTAATGTATCACTCAGTCCCCAAAATCCTAGCAGGCAAGGTTGAAGATGCAGAGATATTCCTAAAATATTGGAAAGAATTTGTCAGCCCAGCAGAGATATTTTATGCGCACAGTAAGGAAGGAAAGCAGAGATTAGAGTTTATCCGACAAGTAGGGAGAACCCCAAAGAACTCTCTTCACAGAAAGGAAATCTTCCTATGAGCAGCTGGGACAGGTAAGGCCACTGCCCTTACACGACTCACAAAATCGTTCTCTACACTTGTAACATCGAAAATCAAATGCGCTAATTGGATTTGAGCAAGCATGGCCTGCACATGTTTGATCAGACTTGGCTTCATGGCTTGCTACTCCTTCAGAAATATTGCCCCAAAAGCTAGAACTCACTTTTCCTGATTTCTGATTAGATGTTTCAGATTGATATGTGACTTTTGTTGAATCTTGACGACTCAATCCGAGAGTAGACATAACAAACTGATTTTCAAAAAATGGCTTAGCAGCCTTTTCACCAACGTTGAATAAACTCGAATAGGTTCTGATTGCTTCGTCAACTGTAGTTACAGTTATTCCACTTGAGTTTATTCTTGCAACTATTGAATTATAGTGATAGTTTCTGTAATCCATAACCGTTCGATTAGAATTTATTCTTGGCATTTGATTAACCGGCGTTATTTGCATAATTCCAAGGCGTACAAGCAGTTGTGCAATAAATGCAAAACCGATAAAAATTGCTAGCACAATCCACAACCCCGGATGCACAGGATCACGTGTAGATTGAATCAAACAAGATATAAATGAAGTAAAAAGGACTAGGCTTGAAATGTATTTTTTTTCTGCCATAGTATCACGGAAAGGTGGCTAGGCGCTGTCCCCGAGCGCCGTCGCCGATTGTTTCTACCGAACTTTAGTTCAATGTCATAGTCCTAAGACTCCATTGGGGACAGTCTGGTTTAACCGCAAGCAGTCTATAAATAATCAGTCGCGAACAACCATCCTAATGCTTGGTTCACTGTTTCCTGAAAGTTTCTCATGTTGGGAACGATCAATAGGAATACCAAGTTTAGTTAGTAATGTTAAATGTGCATTTGAATAGATTGATTTTGAATTATGATTGTTAATAATTGAGATGAACTTTGGCTCATTGTGCCATATACCATCATCATTCATTATCCCAGAGATTCTGACCCAATAATGCTCTCGTTGTTTTAGATTCTCTGATAATTTATCCATCCCTAGATTTTTTAGAATTTTTACCACCTTTGCTCGAGTAAGAGATTCAGGGCAAATAAAAAGAATCCTTTCACCATCTGAAAATATAGCACCAAGGTTGAGGTTTTCCATTTCGATTAGTATGTTTAAACGTTCAAAGCATTCACTATCTATGCCCCATGAATGAGGTGTCCAAAAGAGCAGTGCACTTCTATCCTCAGTCCCAGGTAAGTGATTGCTTACCTCGACCATGTAAGAATGCTCATCGGCAATAACATGTTCAATTTTTTCTTTAAGCGGGGTTTTAACAATCGATTTCGCTTTTTTGGGGATGACAACGGCATCATCAATTTTAGGTATTTGTTCTAGAAGTTGAGTCAAGGGAATATCGAATTGACTCGTATCTATGCTTGTGCACTGAAAACCAGTCTTTCCATGAATGGATCCTGGTAAACGGATGATTCTGCGCGTGTCTGCAGTAATTCGCTCATCGACTTCAAAACCTTGTTCTAGGACTCGGGAAAGTAAGTCCTTGCGCTCTTTGCGAACCGTTTCCTCTCGTTGTTTGGGATTAGGAATGCCGAACTTCTCGCGGTCTGTATCTTTGTAAATGAGATGAAATCCTTTACTTCCAGAGAATGTTGCATGAACGAATTCAACGGATTCATTCAACATAACAAATGAGTGAACACCTTTTGCAATCTCCTTTGCCTTTTCCAAATTTTTCAAACTCAATGGAGCCACATCAATATCGAATACAATGAGGTGATCGAGAAGGACAGGATGAGGGAGTTCAGTATCTCGTAAGCGAGGCAAGTCTATTGGGTTCAACCATGATGATGTTGAGACATACAGATCACTTGGGAAGTTCTTTCCAATGGCTTTCATTAATGTTTCATGATTCCGAATTCGTCTCTTGGAAGTTACCCATCGTCCTTCGAAAGTTCTCCATCTGAACTGATGTTGGCTTGGCTTTGAGAGCCAATCGAGATGTATCGTGTTCGACTTGTAATGCGCAATGATTTGTTCATTCCAAGTTGATTCCATAGGAACCCTCAGCGTAGGCCTGCTGCTTTGAGAGATTCAAGCAAGACTGCTCCAAGTTCCGATGGATCTCGGGCACATGCAATTCCTGCTGCCTCAAATGCTTCGAATTTCTCTTCTGCAGTTCCCTTTCCGCCTGAGATAATTGCACCAGCGTGTCCCATTCGCTTGCCGGGTGGTGCTGTTGCACCAGCGACGAAACCAACGATTGGTTTTGTGACATTCTCTTTTGCCCAAGCTGCTGCTTCTTGTTCTGCATTTCCACCGATTTCACCAATCATGACGATAGCCTCAGTTTGATCATCTGCTTCGAATGCAGCAAGGCATTCAATGAAACCTGTTCCATTGACAGGGTCTCCGCCGATACCAACACAAGTTGATTGGCCTTCGTCGATGCTCATTGTTTGAGCAACTGCTTCGTAGGTTAATGTCCCTGATTTAGAGACGATTCCGATTCGGCCTTTTGCATGGATATGCCCAGGCATGATTCCAATTTTTGCACCGCCGCCATCACCAGGGGTGATGATTCCAGGGCAATTAGGACCAATGAGTCGAACTCCAGGACGGTTTTCGACAAACGCTACAGCCTTGACCATATCGAGAGTTGGAATTCCTTCAGTAATGCAAACAACGACACCTTCGCCTTTGATTTGATCAAATGCATCAGCGGCTTCCATAATGGCTTCCGCAGCAAATGGAGGTGGCACGTAGATGACTGTAGCATCTGCATCGGTTGTTTCAATAGCCTCAAACATTGAGTTCCAAACAGGATATGAATTCCCTTGTAAATCAACGGTTTGCCCACCCTTTCCTGGCGTGCATCCGCCAACGATGTTTGTACCGTATTCAACCATCTTGTCAGCATGGAACATTCCCTGCTTTCCTGTTATTCCTTGTACGAGTACCTTTGCGTCTTCTTCAATCCAAATAGCCATCAAACTTCACCTCCGATAAGTTCTACAATCTTTTGAGCACCTTCAGCAAGGTCATCAGCAGGATGTATGTTGAGAGTTGAAGCGGCAAGGATTGCCTTACCTTCATCGACGTTTGTCCCTGCAAGTCTAACAACCAAAGGAACAGTTAGGCCAAGAGATTCAGTAGCAGCTATAACACCTCTTGCAATAATATCGCAGCGCATGATTCCACCGAAGATGTTGACAAGAATTCCTTTCACATTTGGATCTTCTAAGATAATTGAAAAGGCTGTTTTAACTTGTTCTTCGTTTGCTCCACCACCTACATCAAGGAAGTTTGCTGGCTCTCCTCCGTAGAGTTTGATGACGTCCATCGTTGCCATTGCAAGTCCTGCTCCGTTGACGAGACATCCGATGTTTCCATCGAGTTTGACATAGGAGAGTCCTGTTTCTTTAGCACGGATTTCAACGTCCTCTTCTTCTGAAAGGTCTCGAATATCGTCCCACTGCTTGTGTCTGAATTCAGCGTTCTCATCGAAACTGACCTTTGCATCGAGTGCAATCATTTCGTCATCTGAAGAGCGAACAAGAGGATTGATCTCAACCATTGCACAATCTTCCTTAAGGAACAGTGAATACAATGCCTTCAACATCTTTCCAAATGATTTGTGAGCAGCACCTTGCAGTCCAAGAGCGAGCCCAAGGTCTCTAATTTGATAGCCAAGCAAACCTGCATTTGGATCAATGTTTAGCTTGTGGAGAAGTTCAGGAGTTTCTTCTGCTACCTCTTCAATATCCATTCCACCTTCAGTGGAGGCCATGACGAGAACTGATTTTTGTTCACGATCTACGAGTAGAGCAAGATAGTATTCATGAGCAATATCACAACCAGACTCAATGTACAGATGGTTTACGAGTTTACCTTCTTCACCGGTTTGTTTTGTAACCAAAATGTTACCAAGGATGTTTTCAGAATACGTTCCGACGTCCTCTTTTGAAAATGCAATTTTAACTCCGCCTTCCATGACTAAGTCTCGACTTCCAGGAGAATACAAATTTCCTTTTCCTCTTCCTCCCGCATGGATTTGGGATTTAACAGCTACAACCTTTGATTGAAGATGATCATATGCATCGAGTGCTTCTGATACAGACGTACAGTGAACGCCTTCAACAACTTTTACGCCATGTTGCTTGAACAGTGCTTTTCCTTGGTATTCGTGGATATTCATACTATCACTGTTACCTGCGAATGGAAGAACGTCTTTGAACTGTGCGGAAAGGTTTCCTTGAAATTTAGAGCCCGAAAGGGTACAACTTCAAATGCAAAAACATCGCCCCAAAACCATGCAAGTCGTAGTTTTAGCAGGAGGTTTCGGAACTCGGCTGCGGCCATGGACATACGGCATTCCTAAACCAATCCTTCCGATGTTGGACAAAACGTTGCTCGAGCACGTTGTCGAAGTCATGCCAAATGACAAAGTAGACGAAGTCATTGTTGCCGGTGGCTACAAAGTCGATATGATTGAACAATATTTCAAAGAAAACGAAGTTCCGTTTGATGTGCGTATTGTGACAGAAGACGAACCCTTGGGGACTGGAGGGGCGCTTGGAAACTGTCGAGATGTAATCTCGGGTACATTCGCATGCCTCAATGGAGACATCATCTCATCGCTCAATATGCAAACCGGAATGGACTTGCAACAAAAAAATGGAGGTATAGGAACACTTGCTCTTTGGGAAGTAGAGGATCCAACTCGGTTTGGAATCGTGGGAATTGATGATAACAATCGAATCACCAAGTTCAAAGAAAAACCGAAACCTGAGGAGGTGTTTTCAAACCTAATTAATGCAGGTTCTTACCTCTTTAAGGACGATATTTTTTCGTATATTCCAGAAGGTAAGTGTTCGCTTGAACGGGAGGTTTTCCCAGTATTAGCCGAAGAGAATGAATTGAATGGCTATGCCTTTGAAGGATACTTTATTGATGCAGGAACGCCTGAAAGTTGGTCTTCTGGAGTTCAAGCATGCATTGCAAACCAGCGATGGAAATCTGGTTCGAGAAAAGGAACCAACTGGCATGCAGATTCATCTGTCAATATCGGAAAAACGTGCAGTGTCGAACATACAATGCTGGCTCAGAAAACACAAATCGAGGACTCAATTTTATCGAGATGTAGTCTGCTCGACGGCGTTCAAATAAAAGAAAAGTCAATTCTAAACAATACAATGGTTGGAAGAAATTCCACTATTGGAAAGAATTGTCGCCTGACTAATGTGGTTGTTGACCACGATTCAGTAATTCCAGACGGGACTGTTCTTGATGACGTACAATGGCCACTTCAGTAAGCCATGTGTGGAAGAACTCAAGAAGAACTGCATGCACGCATTGCTATGAAGCCACTGATTGTTGTCAATTTCAAAACATACGCATCTGCGTTGGGATTGAATGCCGCTAATCTAGCAAAGGCCATGGAGAGGGCTTCTCAAGACCATGTTCGTATGATTGCAGTTGTTTCTGCCTTCGATCTTAGTTCAGTCGTGGAAGCAGCCCCTTCACTTGAGGTTTGGACCCAGCATTTAGACCCGGTAGGGTTTGGTTCCAATACGGGGTGGCTACAACCGAATAACGCTATAGAACATGGTGCAAAGGGTACAATAATTAATCATGCTGAACATAAATCTGAACATTCTCGTATTGAAAAACTCATTCAAACACTTCCTGATGACTTCCCTATATGTGCATGTGCCATTGATGTAAATGAAGCACAATCTCTGGCCAAGATGAATCCTACATTCATTGCAGTAGAGCCTCCCGAACTTATCGGTGGAGACATCTCCGTAACATCAGCAGATCCAGCAATCGTTCAAGATACCGTCAAGGCTGTACAAGATATCAATCCGAATGTCCGTGTCTTGTGTGGTGCGGGTGTAAAGGACGGAAATGATGTCCGAACTGCAGTCGAATTAGGAGCCCATGGAGTCTTACTAGCATCCGGGGTTACAAAGGCAGTCGATGTTGACACGGTTTTAGAAGACCTTGTCAATGGACTAAAGTGAATTCAGAAGGTTATCCTATGGCCCGAAAATCGAAAAAGTCTAAGCGAGTTCGAATCGCTCATGAATTATCGAAACGTCGTAGAAAGGTCATTGAAAAAGCTCTTGCAGAGCATAAATCAGAAGACAGAACTGAATGGGACCGAAATGCTGAATGGGCTGATTACAAATTCTATCGCAAAACGGTTAAGCGGGGTACAATTCGTACAATCGACCTTCCACTCTTGGAAGTGAGCCTAGGCGATCCATGGGCTACACCGGTGACCATTATTCATGGGAGTAGACCCGGGCCAACAATCACAATTCTTGGGGGAATGCACGGAGACGAATTGACAGGACCTTCTGCATGTACTCATTTACTTGGGAATTCATTTACTGAAAAGGATAAACCATTGAATCCTGAAACGCTTGCAGGAACGATCCGGATTGTCCCCGTAGTCAACATGCCTGGATATCGCTCCAAATCCCGATACTTCCCTGATGGTAGAGATTTGAATCGAAATTTCCCTGGTAATCCGAAAGGATCCTCGACTCGGAGAGTAGCTCATCAAGTCTGGAAATATCTGATCGAAGATTCGGATGCAATTATTGACTTACATAGCGCAGGGAAAGGACGTTCAAACATGCCTCAGATTCGAGTTGATCTCGCTCATGCAGGCTCAAATATCCTAGCGAAAGCATTTGGAATTGAGATAATTTTAGATTCTAAACCACCAAGTGGTTCTCTTCGAAGTAATGCAAATGACCTCGACATTCCGTCCATAACATACGAAGGTGGTGGGGCGAATTGGCTCGATCAAGCCTCAGTTAAAGTGGCAGTACACGGTGTAGTGAATATCCTCCGTAGCTTGAAGATGATTCCTGAAAAACCCCACAGGCCACGCTTTAGAATGCTTGCAAGCGGTTCCACTTGGCTACGTGCTGGAGAGGGAGGCTTGCTCGATTTGTTTGTCGATTGTGGATCAATCATGAAAGAAGGAGATGTTGTTGCTCGTATCTCAGACCCTGCAACACCAGGCTTATCTGTCGACATACTGGCTCCAGAAGATGGTTTGATGATATGTATTGCTACAAACCCATTCGTTGCTGCTGGAATGCCTGTAGGACATTTCCTACCCGTCTCAAAACACATGTCATTGCTCGAGGAGCAGGTTGACAGTCATGGCAGATTTGTAACTCAAGGGTCTCTTGATGAACCTGTATGGAGGGAGGAAGAGGAAATTGAAGTCGAAGTTGTTGGTGAATGGGACGGCGGTAGTGTTGACAGCGGATGGCTTGAAACTACGCTCGAAGAAGTCAACAGAGAAGATAATGTTGAAGAAGAATCTTAATTCTTTGATTGGAATTCGTTTATTGATTCAATAATTTCTTCATCATCCATGAGTCTTCGTTGTGATTTTGCAACCTCAAACAGATGAGAAACTAGTTCATCACTTGCTTCATAATTTCGTTGTTGTAACCACCAAATGATGTTTGAGCGACCAGCCATGTGCCCGATACGGATGACTTGTTCCAAACCGAATTCTCCTGCAGGAACCCCCGAGTAGACACGATCTGCAAGCCAGTGATCTCCTTTTTTCATTGCTTTGATGACAGCTGAAGCATGAACTCCTGTTCCCGTTTCAAAAGCATCTTGTCCGAAAACTGGATAATTTCGAGGCAGAGGAACTTCAGTATATTCATGAGCCTTTTGCATGTATTCACCAAGAATTGTCAAATCGTTATCGATCGCTCCCATGAGTTTCAAATTCACAAGTGTTTGATCGAGAGGAGCATTTCCTGCTCGCTCTCCAAGCCCAAGTGCAGTCCCGTGCACAACGTCTGCTCCTGCTTCAACTGCAGCAATATTATTGGCAACTCCGAGCCCTCTATCTTGATGCCCATGCCAATTGACTTCGATTTCACTTCGCTTGTATCCGCCGTCTTTGATGACTTCTTCATCAATGAAGTTGAGAAGTTTCTTGACACCATTAGGAGTAACGTGACCACATGTATCACACACGCAAATTCTTCGAACACCAAGTTCCATTGCTCTTTGATAGATGAGTTTGATATCTTCTGGTTTTGAACGAGTCGTATCTTCTGTAACGAACATCACCGCTACGTCGTTCTTAACAGCAAATGTCACTGCTTTTTCCATTGTTGAGAGTAACTTTTCCATTGTCCATCCTTCAGCATATTGTCGTATCGGACTTGTGCCTAGGAATGCGGATGCTTGGACAGGAATGCCATGCTTGTGTTGCAGCTCCACAAGAGGTTCGATATCGTTCATCAGTGTTCGAACTGCAGCTCCTGGACGGATGGAATAGTCATTTTCAGTGATGTGGGTGAGCATTGAGTCGATGTGCTCAACGTGAAATGGCCCTGCACCTGGCAACCCGAGGTCTACTTTTTGAATACCAAGTTTCTCCATGTAGGTAAGCAATTCAATCTTCTGATCAATCGTAGGATTACGAGCGGATGGACTCTGTAATCCATCACGCAGAGTCTCATCATCAAACCAAACACCATGGGGGTGATTGTTTGGATTTCGGTTAAACTCATACTCAATGGTATTCCAATCATAAATCAAAGAGCGCTCATCCATATATCTCACCGTACCGGTTGAAACTATCCGGTACAAACACCCGAGACATAAATCATGTTTGAAGGCGTCGATTGAACAATTTCACTCTTCTTCAAGAGTTGAATCCGACTTTGCGGCTTGTGCAGCCTCAAATTCTTCGCGACTTACGACACCATCGCCATCCGTATCCATTGCTTCAAATTCATCTTCATCTTCAACTAAATCTGCTGGCAAATGTGCAGAGAAGATGATTTCGTCCGTAAATCCTGCTTTGTTCTTATTTCTAAGTTCCATAACACGAGTTCCTTTCGTAGCCTTCCCGGAAGTTTCCTTTGTTTGACTGGCTTTTACTCGAATCATCATACCTTTCCCAGTGAGGAGGAAGAGTTGGTCACGTTCGTCAGGCATAGTATGAACTCTGACAATCTCATCACCATTTTCATCATCGAGCTTCATGGTTTGAACTCCACCCGCTCCTCGGCTTGTTTTACGGTAACCGTCGCGATATTGCTTGGTCTTACCTGTCTGATCATCGACCACTGGCACTTCATTCTCATCGAGAAGATCATGCATTTCTCCATCACCAAGTCGGCTTCTTTTCGCCATACCATACTTTGAGAGTGTAAGAACAAAGGTTTCTTCATTGGAACTAGCAATCATTCCAACCACAGAGTCACCATCCTTGAGGTTCATTCCATTGACACCCATACTTACGCGGCCTTGTACCTTGACAGTCCATGCTTTCCGCTCAACACCTGTTTCTGGGTCAGTCTTTAGCTTGTATTCACCTGGTTTGAATCGGCACGCACGTCCTTTCTTTGACACAAGAACAACATGATCTTCGTCCGTAATTGCACGAACAGAGACCAGTGTATCCGATTCTGTCTTGAAATTCAAAGCATACTTTCCATTTCGATTGATACGGGTATAATCTGAAAGTTCTGAACGCTTGACTACACCTTTGTGTGTTGCAAATATCAAATAATGGCCTTCTGGATTTTCCTGAAGTTCCTTGGATATTGGCAGAATTGTGACGACTCGCTCATCATCACGAATGCGTTCAATGATGTTCCTGATGTGACTACCACGGCTCAAGCGACTTCCCATTGGAGTCTCCCAAGCTTTCAGGCCGTACACTCTTCCTTGGTCTGTGAAAATCAACAATCGGTCTTTACTGAAACAGGTCAGAATTGACTTCGGGAAATCCTCGTCTTTTGTAGTTACACCTTTCAGACCTTTTCCACCACGATTCTGCACTCTGAACGACTCCACAGGCAAATGGCGGATGTAATTATCCTCGGATAATGAGATAACAATCGCTCTTTCTTCAATCAAATCTTCCCTGTCCATAGACAACGGCATCTTGTCGATTTCCGAGCGTCTTTCATCCCCGTGCTTCTCAACCATCTCATTCAGTTCTTGAATGAGAATTTCAAGTCGGCGGGATTTGGAGGAGATAATGTCTTGAAGATCAGCAATCTTTAGTTTCAACTCATTGTATTCGTTTGTTACTTTCTCAACATCAAGTCTGCTTAGCTGATACAAACGTCGTTCTGCTATTGCTTTTGCTTGAGGTTCTGTGAAATCAAAGGCCGCAATGCCAGGCATTGTCTCAGTTCCCTTCAAAACCGCTTCAAATTGTTCGCGGCTCGAGCTTGCTTTACCAACTGCAATAACATCATCAATTCGGTCTTGAGCTTTGACAAGACCCTCGAGAATGTGGGCTCGAGCTTCTGCTTTATCGAGTTCGAATTGTGCTCTTCGTTCAACCACAGATTCTCTGTGCTCTACATATGTGTGCAGCATAACAGGGAGAGTAAGGAGAACAGGTCTGCCGTCCAAGATACCCATCATGTTTGCAGAATACGATTCTTGCAAACGGCTTGACTTGAAAAGTTGGTTGAGAACAGCGTGCGGGTCTGCGTTATTCTTCACTTCAATGACAACTCGAATTCCTTCCTTAGAAGATTCATCTCGGATATCACGGATCCCAACAACGCTTCCCTTGGTGACCAATTCAGCGATATGAACAAGCATATCTGCTTTTTTGACCTGATAAGGTATTTCGTGAATTACAATTTTCTTACCATTAGAATCATCAAAGACATCGCACTTTGACCGAACATGGAACTTACCCTTGCCAGTCGCATACATGTCAAGAATTCCATCGATACCGTGAATGGTAGCACCTGTAGGGAAATCTGGGCCTTTTACATGCTCCATATACTCATCTATAGAGATTGAAGGCATACCTGAATTTTCAACGCCTTCTTCTAGAATGCGATCTACGTGTAATCGAATAGCACCTGCAACTTCTGTGAGGTTGTGTGGCGGAATGCGTGTAGCCATACCAACTGCAATACCGTCACTACCATTGAGAAGTAGGTTTGGCAAACGAGCAGGGAGAACTGATGGTTCCATTTCCGAATCATCGAAATTCGGTTGGAAATCGACAGTTTTTTTCTCAATATCCTCAAGCATGTGTTTTGATATCTTATCGAGACGACTTTCCGTATATCGCATTGCAGCAGGAGGATCACCGTCAATGGAACCGAAGTTTCCTTGGCCATCCACAAGAGGATACCTTAGAGAAAACTCTTGAGCCATACGAACCATAGTGTCGTAAATGGATTGATCGCCGTGAGGGTGATATTTACCCATGACTTCCCCAACTGAACGTGCAGATTTACTAAATTTCTTTTCAGAGGTATGACCGCCTTCGTGCATACCGTACAACACTCTACGATGTACTGGTTTCAATCCGTCACGTGCATCAGGTAAAGCTCGACCGATGATAACCGACATTGCATAATTGATGTACGAGGTTTTCATTTCGTCGTTCAAAGAACGATTTAACACAGTGCCTGTTTCGACTGAGTCGCCGCTTTCTTCTTCTATATTCTCATCTTCAGATGTCAAGGTTGGTCACCTCCTTTGCATGGCGTTCGATAAACGCCCTTCGATCTGGAACATCTTCGCCCATCAGGATTTCGAACATCCGATCAGATTCTTCAGCATCCTTGACAGTAACTTTGAGCATTGTACGAGATTCAGGGTTCATCGTAGTCTCCCACAATTGTTCAGGATTCATTTCACCAAGACCTTTGTATCGTTGAATACCAATCTTAGCATTTGGATTATCTCCTCTCAATTCCGTGAGGATGACGTCCCTCTCTTCATCTGTGAAAGCATATTTGCTCACCCTACCCTTTGAAAGTTGGAATAAGGGAGGCTGTGCGATGTAAACGTGCCCCTTTGTAATCGCTGGCCTCATAAATCGCCAGAGGAAGGTAAGCATCAATGTACGAATGTGTGCACCATCAATATCTGCATCAGTCATAATGATGATTTTGCTGTATCGGAGTTTTTCTGTGTTAAACCCGCCTTCGTCTTCAGGATTGTTTCCAACGCCTGCTCCGAGTGCCCGAATCATTGTCTGAATTTCTTGATTTTGAAATACCTTAGCTGCATTGTGCTTTTGGCGTTCGACGTTGAGAATTTTACCACGTAGGGGTAGAATCGCTTGTATTCGGCGATCACGGCCAGTCTTGGCCGACCCGCCAGCAGAATCACCTTCCACCAGGTATACTTCGCATTCACTTGGATCTCGAGATTGGCAATCTGCGAGTTTTCCAGGAAGTCCACCGCCCTCAAGGACGCCCTTTCGGCGAGTAAGGTCACGTGCTTTCCGTGCAGCCTCTCGTGCTTTGGATGCAAGTAGTGCCTTCTCAACGATTTGTTTTGCTACAGAAGGGTTTTCTTCAAAGAATTCACCAAGTTTATCGTAGACAATCGTTTGAACAATACCAGTTACTTCACTGCTAACCAACTTATCCTTGGTTTGGGAAGAGAAAGAAGGATCTGGATGCTTGACACTGACAACTGCTGCAAGGCCTTCACGAACGTCGTCTCCAGAAAGGCCATCGCCCTTTAGCAGACTCTTTTTCTTCGCATAGGAATTCACTGAACTGGTCAATGCAGTACGCAAACCTGACATGTGTGTTCCGCCGTCCTTGTTACGAATGATATTGGTGTAGCAACGAATTGATTCACTAAAAGCATCAGACCATTGCAGAGCAAGTTCAACCTCTACGGTCCCTTTTTCGATTTCCTTTTCACCTTTTATCGTGATTACCTCAGCGTGGAGGGCTTCTCTTCGTTCGTTAAGTTGACCTACGTACTCTGCCAATCCACCTTCATACAGATGTTCAACGACGTGAGAGTCTTCACCTCGTTCATCGGCAATTGATATCTTTAAACCTGCATTTAGAAACGCGGTTTCGCTAACTCGAGTATTGACTTCTTCGATGTCAAATTCGACGACTTCGGTGAAGATTGTCAGATCTGGTTTGAACGCAATCATTGTCCCAGTGTCGTCGCATGTTCCAATCTCTTTCAGAGACTCAACGGGAACACCTGCTTCATAGCGTTGGAAATAGATAATCCCGTTTCTGTGAATGGTCATCTCCATCCATTCAGATACTGCGTTTACAGCCGAAACACCAACGCCGTGAAGACCACCTGAAACTTTGTATGAACTGTTGTCGAATTTTCCGCCAGCGTGTAATTTTGTCATGATGACTTCTGCTGCAGATATGCCGTACTCTTCGTGAATCCCAACAGGAATCCCTCGGCCGTAATCACGAACGGAAAGCGAGTTGTCGGCATTGAGGGTTATATCGATAGATTTTGTATGGCCTGCAAGATGCTCGTCGACAGAGTTGTCGACAACTTCCCAGATGCAATGATGGAGAGCAGACCCGTCGTGCGGATCTCCGAGATACATACCTGGTCTTTTGCGGACCGCTTCCAATCCTTCGAGTACTTGGATGCTGTCTGCACCATAACTTTCCGACATAATATTCATCTCTTTTTGTTGCCTAAAATTATGGTTCTGTCCGGCGTTTAAGCCCGCGGCAGATTTGCCATTCTTCTAACTGTTAAACATGGTCGACGGAGGTATGTAAACATACCCCCCTAGAAGCCTCCCCTGTGATGTTTCAACCAGGTAAAAATAACACCCAATTTCCTACAATTGTTACGATTCTAGAGAACGTCTACAGCCGTGAGCGTTAAGAACAGGTCCCCAGTCGAGTGCAATATGCCTGAACCTACAATTTGCGTTGCGCTCGACTCTACGACTGTTAAAGCAATGGTTGACGAAGCCGCTCGAGCATCTACTGCAGGCGCAGACATGGTCGAAATTCGTTTCGACAGACTTTACCTCTCAAAGCCGGACCCTGTGGTCGTTGAACAAGAAGATGGGGAGACCAAATCAGTTATGGCGCCAGAATCAGAATGGCCAATTAACGATGCCTCAACAATCGATGCTGAAGCATCAATTCAGAAGCTCAAGGAATCAATTGGAATACCTGTTATCTTCACAAACCGCCCTCCTCGAGAAGGAGGATACTTCCCTGGTACAGAGGAAGAGCGTGTCGAAGTCCTCAAGCAAGCAATTGCATCAAAGGTAAGTTGGATCGACCTTGAAACCTCCATTGACGAAACCGAATTCAATGCATTAAATGAAAGTGCAAAGAAAGCAGGATGCAAAGTGATTCATTCATCCCACGACATCAACGGAACCCCTAATTCAGAAGATATCGCTGCTTATGTTCGTGAAAAGAGCGAAGGTGCAGACATGGTCAAGTTCTGCTCAACTGCACACTCCCATCTTGATGCATTGCAAATCGTAGATGCTGCTATCGACCTGAAAGGTGAAGGACACGAATACAGCCTCATGGCAGTCAACAGTGGCGGCGATTGGGCCCGAATCCACGCACCTGTGTTGGGCGTTTCCATGGTCTATGCAACACTCTCTATCGAACATCGCATTAGCGATAAGGGACTCATCAATGTACGAGACCTTCGAGATGCATGGACGCTACTCGAATACTGATTAACTCAGACATTCTGTTGTAAAGAAGGCATCAGTTGTTGCTCTTCAGAAAGATTTGGCTCAAGTCCAGCACCCATATACCGCTTGTTTACAAGAAGAGGCGCCAGTATTATGGCCATAAAGAAAACCAAAAAAGCCAAGGAGACTGTCCAGTTTGGCAGGATAATTGAACGCTCTACTGTTGAAATCGAGATGTCAGCTACGACAACTTTGTCTTGAACTGGAGCATCTCCCCTTCGAGAGTTATCCCAAGTGTCGATTACGATGAAGAATTCCTCATAGACCGTCCCAGAGAAGAGAGAACTGTACACTTCAGGGCCATCTAATGCGACACTCATCACAACAGAATCCGTCGATTCGTAGGCATGGACATCACGATATGATTTCCATCCAGTCCATTCGAAGGCAGCCCATTCTGGAGAAGATTCTGCGACGAATTCTTCCGAACTTGAACTCTCTTGTCTAAACCAGCGATCCGCATCCGAACTGTGCATTCTTTGATACGAACCCGTATATGATTCGTAGTTATTCGTGGTCATGAGATAGACATCGGCTTCAGCGGGAACGAATTGGTCGCCAACCAACCCTTGAATTTCGACACAAATTGTGGTCCTGTGAGTGCTTGAGAGGTTGACTCTGATCGCTCCAATGCTGTCGTTGCCAACCTTAATTGTCGTAGCAATGTTTGATTCAAATTTATCGAGAGCAACCTCAGAATGATAATTCATGTACATGTACGGCTCTTCAGGAGCGCCTGAGGCATCATCATCTGAATCCGGTGAGTCTTGAGCAGCGGAGCGTCCTTTGCCACCACGCTTGCCTTCATCTTCACCGTCACCAAAATCATCCCACCAATCCCATGAATTATAATATGGAACTTCTGCATGGCGAGAAATTGTTTCATTCCAAGCAATTGGAGACAAATCACCACCACAATCGTCGATTGCCGCTGAAGCAGAACCAATTGGTTCGACCCCATGCGCATGACTAAAGAACGGTGCGAAGAAAATAACCAACAAGAATGCTGCTTTTCGCTGATGCATTGTTATTCCCCTGTTTACTGGTCATCGTGTCGGTTCATGAGGTAATCGATTATTCACGTCTACGTAATGGCCGAATATACCCACTTTCATCGCTCTTTCGTTCTTGCTTCGATAATATCTTCGGAGCAGGAGGAGGTGTGTGATGATCCATTCCGAGCAATCCACCATCATCTGCATGTTCAACTTCATACGTTTCCGCACTTTGTTTTGCTTCTTCTTCAAGTTCGTTTGGCTGTCGCATAACAAGCCAACCGAGGATGAGTGCAGCGATAATCAGGGCAATGAATCCCAAAGCATCACCGCCTGCTTCAGTCATCCAGGATTTCCATTCATCCCAACTGAAGTCGGATAAGGATGGATCAGCATCTTGTTCAGGAAGGACTGTGAAGTCCTGTTCTGCTTCAGCGCAGATTCCCATTCCATCACAAACTCGCACCTTGATGGTGACATCTCCCGGAGCATCCCATCTCATCGTTGTAAGTGTTGCCAACGTGTTGGTTGAGACATACCAATCATTTTCGGGATTGCCGTCTTCGTTCTTGTCAAAGGAAAGGTCTTCTTCCCATTCGATAATCAAATCATTACTGATGGTTTCATCACGATCTGAGTTGGAACCATCGAGAACATCTAAGTCTCTATAGAAGACGAGGTCGGCAAGCGATTCGGAGTCAGTCACATTGACGATAACTGCGGTAGAATAATCCTCATAAATTTCATCAGGAACATCGATTCCACCAATAACAGGAGCTGAATCGACGTGGATTTGGAACTCAGCCCGAGTCACATCCCCGGTTCCAAACGCATCTCTCACGGTTAATTTCACGGTGTAAAGCCCAGCAATCTCATAGGAATGCCATGGCATTGGGTCATGGACAATAGGGGTAGCATCCCCGAAGTCCCAAGTGTATTCCAACAGACCGTTCCAATCAGGCGATTCTTGTTCGAGAGGCACATACTTGCCTTCGAACTTCTGATCTCCATCTCTGGTCCCGCTCGAGTCAAAGTAGAGTAAAGCACCAGGGATAGCGATATTGATTCCATTCTCATCGAATGTTCTTGACCATTGGTCAGGGAGGCCATTTTCAGGGAACACATCTGAATCCATCAAAATACTCCCATTAACCCAAGCATCGAGAATCTGTAGTTCAATAATTGGAAGAGGATTTGCGACGAGTACAATGATCACTCTAGGAGCACTTTCTTCACCATTTTCATCGGTTACAACGAGCGTAACAATGCGTTCACCAGGCTCTGTGAAAGAAAATGCAGGGAGAGTTTTGTTACTGAATGTCCCATCTGGGAAAGACCAATTGAACGACAAGTCGTTGTAAGTGCCAGTTGTACCATCCACGTCGAAACTCGTTCGTCCGTCAAAGGTGTAAGGGACATTGACCTTGGCATTTTCAGTGAGGAACTCAACTTGAGGAGATCCTGTCGCCCCAGATTCTTTGACAATATACTTTGCAACAGGCAATTGATTCACAACATTTACTTGCAATAGTGCAGAAGAAGTGCCTCCATCTTCGTCTGTGATTATTACGGTGATGTTTTTCATCCCTGGCAAATTCCAAGCCGGGGCTGGGTAAATTGATGCTGCATTGGTTGTCGAGAAATCATCTGAACGATCCACTTCAACCCCATCGAGGTTGACTCCACCTTCAAAGTCCCATTCCAATGTGTAATTCTCGCCATCGTCGTCAGTAAAGACATCAGGCATTGGCAACGGCGTGTAAGTGTACGTGGTCAACACATCCGAGAATATTTGATATGGCAATCGATTGTTAACGACGATTTGAATGGTTTTTTGCCCTACGTTAACTCCATCTGAAACTGTTAAGGTGAGAATAAATGTTTCATTTTGCCCAACTACATCGCCCCATTCGTGGTTCGAAGTGTAGAGGCCTTGCCCGCTGTTAACTGAGGTTCCATCTCCCCAATCCCAATCGAATTGGAGGAATTCCAGGGGAACGTTATCGCTAGTTTGGTATGCAGAAAACACAATCCTTTGATTTGTTAAAATTTCAAGTTTCGTATCAATGACGTTATTGTTCACGGTAATGATCGGAACAGGTTCACTGTTGTCGGTTATGTTAACAGAATTCACGTCAATTTCTGACCAAGAACCACCGATATCCATGACTTGTAGAGTTGTATTGTACTCACCCACTTGAGAGAAGTATCGAAGAGGGGAACGCAATCCAGAGGTAATGTTGTCTCCAAAGTCCCATGCATAAGCAACTGGTGCGTCAAAGTATGGCAAGGTATTGTTGTCAAGAGATAGACCCCATGCATCAAATCCGTCACCTGTGAACTGAATTTTCTCATATGTTTGACTGATGTTCGTAGATATTGAACCGTTAGCGATTGGAGCCATGTTAGCAAGTGCTTGCGGCGACGTTACTTCAGTGTCGAGAACTGCTCCCAACATGTCCCTCATTGTGAATTCGAACGTGTAAAGGTCAGCCTTACGAGCGGTAAAGTACGAATCCTCTGGAACATAGACTCCACCGCCTGCTTGAACTCGAGTGGAGGTTGAATCGACAATCGTACCATTACTATCTCGTACTTTTATTTCAACATCAAGATCTTCAAAGAAAGCATTTGACAAAATGGAGTAATTGGCTTGGACTGTATCTGCTGTGCCGTCTCCGTCACGATCGCTTAGAGTGGTACCATTGAGAATCATGGTAGCTGGCGATGTGATTCGAGCAGCCTCAATGTCGATTGTTCCTTGAGGATACGAAGGGCCACAAGAAGTGTAATCACAATCTCCAATGGTACTTGCATACCATACAATAGCGTGAACTTCATCGGTGAGGTTACCAAACCCTTGGATTAGCCCTGTAGCGACGTTATTTGTGAAATCGAGGTCTTGGACAGACCAGAGCCCATCTGCTGTTGATTTGTATACCAAGACGCCATCAAAGTTCGATACGTCAGATGTTACTCTGAGTGTCAGAGGAGCAGGCGAGGATGAACCAGGAGTGAACTTGAACGAACGTATTCCCCAGCCTTCCATCGTATGGCCTGTGGAACTCCAAGGAGTAGCCCAGTTCGAGTTTGTATCTGCAGACTGAATCCGGCAGAAGGTACTGCCACCGCACGTAGGATTGAGGACGAGATTAGAATATCCATAGATACCTTGATCGGAGTCAATCGTGGCTGCAATTGAAAAGTTAGCGAATATTTCACCCATTGTCCTACCGATTTTCCCTGTCTGGCCAGAAACTGGTGAAAGGGCCAAATTTTGAACCCCTAAACCGCCTGTGGCTGAATCTTGGACAAGTTGTCGTATTGCAGGCCCTCCACCAAGATGATCGGCTAAATACATAGTAAACATGAATCCTGCACCGTAATCAGCATTCCTTTGGTTCCACCAACGTACACTCAGATCAGACGATTGAGTCCATCCATTAAGATGGCCTGCGAGAGTACTATCGGCTCCAAAGCAGAGATAAATCGCTACGTCGGCATTTCCTTCATCAATCCACAAGTTTTCGTATGGATCTTGAGCATTATGGAGAAGATGTTGAAGTTCGTGTGCGATGATGGACTTCCCCCAGTTGAGAGTAATATCGGCAAAATCAACGTAGACGACATCTCGAGTTGGAGCTGTTCCAGGAGAAAAGTATCCTCCAATGTTGTATGCACCATCGATGTCGTAAACGACAATTTCCACTTGACAGTTATTGTCGTTGTCTGGAGGTGCGAGCCCTCTACCGTCCCCGTAGTCTTTGCCGAAATATGTCGTCATGGTTGGATAAATGGTTTGATCCCATGTTGATGCCAGATTTTGCAAAACGGTGGAAGATAAGGTCCTTCCCGATTGCACTAAAAAGGCTACACTGCTCGTAGTCTTGGCGACATAAACATTGGTAGAACCTCCTGAAATTGGGACTGTTAGGGTATCTCCTACAACGTGCTGAGTACATGTTGCTCGAGCCATTGAAGGGCGGTATTCGATATCTTCAACACCGGGGCGTCCTTCTTCAATCCAGGCTTGTTTAATGAACGACGTAGCGGACACGACAGGAACATCTTCTTCAATCAAGAGATATTCTGAACCTTGAGTCGTATCGAATAATGACAAGTCACCATACACTACGCCCAAATCCGCCTCAACCTCAGAGGGCGATTCGTCTGATTCATTTGCTGCAACCTGGCCTGCAACAGAGGCAAGCATGAGCGCAACGAGAAGGATTGCTTTAGTAGAGCGTCGTTCAGACATTAGTAAATCTCCATAATTTGTGATGCAGCATCACAATTAGATGTATGAAAATGAGGTATTTAATACCCCGCGTTCGTGGCATCATCATAATGCCAGCAAAATCAGGTGCAATTTCGCTCGTTTTCCTTCTCGCACTCTCAGTGTTGAGCCCCGTCAATGCTGAGGAAGCGGATGAGGCGTCAACCCCCGTTGAAACGCTCGATTGCGAAGGCATCGAGAACCTCGAATTTGATGGATTAACGGCAAATCAGTCTGTATCCTTCCAAGTCGGACTTGGGCCGAGAATACCTGGAAGTAATGCTTCTAGCGCACTTCTGAATTCATTCATGGAAAACAATACTGCATGGAATTGGACGCTCGACAAACACCCTTATGCCGATACAAATCTCACCAATCTACACGGTGTTTACACTCCACCGACTAACAAAACTGATTTACCAGTCGTCGTCCTTGCCGCCCACTATGATTCAAGAGATCGAGCAGAACGAGATCCTGATGAGAATAGAACAATGGAACCGATACCTGGTGCAAATGATGGAGCTAGCGGCGTTGCAGTTCTTTCCGAACTGGCGAGAATCGTGCCAACACTCGGTCTTGAACATGAGGTCTGGATTTTACTGACCGATGCTGAAGACCAGGGAGTCGTACCACAAATGCTCGGTGCAAAAGCATGGGCACAAGACCGTACACAAGAAGAGATTGACTCGATTCATGCATTCTTGTTAGTTGACATGATTGGCGATGCTGACCTCCAAATTAACCGAGTATATCCTCCAAACGTTGGACTTTCTCAAACTGATCGGCTCTGGGATGCAGTCGACGGATTAGCGTCTGCCCTTGGTTTGGTGAAAGATGTCACAGCATGCGATGGTAGCCTTGGAATTGATATTGTCAACACGAACGAACTTGACGGTGTTATTGATGACCACGTACCAATGCTCAACGTAGGGATTCCTGCGATTGATTTCATCGACATACGATATGGTCCTAATGCAACAAAGTGGGGAGGATATTGGCATACTCACGAAGACACACCCGACAAGGTTTCAGCCGAATCATTGGCACACATTGGACGTATACTCGAACTTGGCCTTCGGCAAGGATCTTGGCTCATGGATGAAAATCAAACAATAGAAGACAATACAACCGTGACGACTGAAGAAACCAGTCAACTCAGCATAGCTATTCCAATTATCGTGTTTTCAACAATTGGTACTATTTTGCTCACATTCGGCATATTACACGGAAGCGTACGTTTGAAACGATAGGACCGTATAGCGCGGATATACCCCCAGAGTGCTTTAATCCGCGCAATGGAACAAAGAGGTGTTTGAAATGGACATTAACGAACGACGTGATGCTCTGCGTGCGCGTGTTCGTAAAAAACTCGACGGGGAAGATGAAATCAATGAAGAAGAGGAACTTGTTGTTCAAGAACAAGAAATCATAATGTCTACAACTCAAAACGAAGAACTTCTTTTTCTCGAAGACAAAAATGGATTACTCACCCTTGCATCATCACTCATATTCATCGGTAGCGTACTTGGCATTATTACAGGACTGCTCTTACTCCAAGGCAACCCAACTGATCTTCTTGGAAATACTCTTGAAGTCGATGATGTCATTGACGTGAGAGGAATTGTACTCGAGTCTGAATCTGGAGATTCCATTGAAGGAGTTACCATCGAATTACTTGATGTCGACAGCAAAACAGTGTTACAAACAGCAAACACCAACAGTTACGGGTACTATGAATTCGAGAATATTGCACCGGAGCCACACATATTACGCGTAACACTTGAGGGATACAAAACGGTTGAACGGACGATAAGTGCAACAAACGTCAATCAGGATGCGTTTACCCTTACCACTGGCGAAGGTGTTGTTGTAGAAGATGAGACCACCTCAAGTTCAGGCTGGACTCTTGAAAACGCAGTGGCTCTTTCAACTGGTATCGCCTTAGTTACCATCGTTGCCGGTGTTATTGGCCTATACTCTGCTGTCGGCGCCCGAAAGCAAGAACATTATCGAAGAACTCAGTATTTTGCTGGCATCGCCCTACTAAGTCGTGGATTCATCGTTTTTGGGCCGTTCTTAATCCTCTGTGGGATGGGGCTCATGGTCTTAGCAAAAGACGAATTCGAAGAACCTGAGGTGGAGTAGGTTGTACCTTATCACCGTTGAAGGCGGGGATGGCTCTGGAAAAGGCGAGGCAGTTCGAATTATTGCTGAGTTACTCAATCAATACCCATTCAGCGATGTTCATTTAACACACGAGCCGAGACGGCACAGTGAACTTGGGAAACTCGCTCTTGAATCTGTTAAAATCGGAGATAAAACACCGTTGCAAGAGGCTGGTCTGTTCGCAGCTGATCGACTTGATCACTCCCATACATGGATCCGTCCGAAACTTGAGAGTGGAGAAGTGGTTGTCTCAGATAGAAATATTCATTCTTCACTCATTTATCAAGGCGTAGTGGGTGAACTGGGAGTCGATACAGTCTGCAGTATCAATGCAGCCGCAATGATCCCAGACTTAGTGGTCTGGATTGATTGTGATCCAGATCGAGCAATCGACCGAATTAAACATGCAACGCTGCGTATGAGTAGCGAAAAGCAAGAATATTTCGAAACGCCTGAAATTCAAAGAACCATTCGAAAAGGATTCAATGACCTCTTATCAGGAAAGATATCTGTCACATCTCCTTTCGATAAATGCTGTGTCGTTGGACCGATTTTGAATGAAGGGGGGCTCGACGAGTTACGTCAGAAACTGCGGGCTGAACTGCGTTCTTTTTTCAATCGAAGACCTGCACCACTTAACGTGGATGCAGACAAAGTAGATAGATACTTACTCAATAAATTGGCCCATGATGTCCAACAGCAAACACGACTCCCCGGCGCCCCTATGGAGAAAACTTCAGTCAACATTGGATGGCTCTCGGGAAAATCTCCATCGCAGTGGATGCAATTTGCTGAAGAAAGTTGGCGGACGAAAGAAGCCAAGGAATTTGATGTCCCAAGCAATCCTTTTGCCCGTTCTTGCTGGTCTGTATTGGGTACACTTTCTCTGATGGCAGGATCGTGCGAAATCCCACGTTTACACAAATCACTTGGTCCGCATAGAATGGTTACAAGACGTCACACTCAACGTCTTGTGAAATGGCTTGAGGAAACAAATTGGATTCATCGCCAACAGAATCACATCCCGTTTGCGGAAGGCCAAGTATTCAAATTGAGAGATTCCAAGATTGGTTTTGCCCGTTTGACACTTGCAATGTGGCCGTTAAGGACGCCTCTTTCAAGTTGGAGAAAAAGTAATCCCGATAAGAATTGGGAGGACAGCCTCAAAGAAATCCTAGACGGGATGCACCAGGGTGGAGCAAAGAGGAGTGTCAACAACATCATCGAGCGACTTAAAATTTTAACCAGTGGTCATGAGAATTGCCCGGTTCCAGAAGACCTAGAACAGTTGCTTGTATGGTGGTCAATGCCACCACCTGATCATTCTTCTTCAACGTCCTGAGCTCGTTCAAAACGTACGTTTCCGGGAAGCCGGACATCTCCTGCTCTATCGAACCGATTAGGTCGTGCACTGTAGGCGGCTGCGAAGAAAAGACCCAACACAAATCCAAAAGGAATGCCAGTTGTCAACCTTAGAAAGGCAGTAGACTCACGGTCTGTCAAAAGTTGAGTAAATCCATCAATGGCGAGAGGCAACACACATAATGCTCCAATTCCGATGAACATAAGCGTCCTTCGATTCTTGATGTAAACATTCGTCATGTACTGGTCAGGCAATACCGAAAGGAAGGTATCCCTTAGAGTCCATCGATTTACACCTTTTCGTGAGTAGATGAAACCTCCAAGAGCTAAACCTGCAAAAATTCCAACATCCCTGACACAGACAGGCATCTGATTACCGTTAATCGACCAGGAACGCTCATGCTTTTGATGGCAGTTTAAATCTCCAAAGGCATAGATTGTAGCACTGTAAAAATCCAAGTCAGTCCACGTAAAGTTTTGATCATTTTCTTTATGAAAATCAAAGGCATTAGCCCTTCCAGATAAATCGGTTATGGTATCTGGTTCCGAGATAAGCGGAGCAATAAAGAAGGACACAAACAGGAAGAAACTTATCCCTCCAATCCAGAGTCCCGCCTTTTTGTCTCTTGACCTTGAGTCGAGGCCATTACGCTCCATGTTCCATTGAGAGAGAATCCCCCTTTAATGATTGAGTTCATCGACGGTTTCTTCTCATTTGACCTTGTGGCCGTGCCATGACAGAACAGGCTACTGAACGAGTTGGCCTCTGGCTTGGGCTCCAAGCAGGAGGATTTCTTGGCCTCTATTTTGGATTCAGCCTAGCATTGGTTTCAGCACTGACCAGTCCTGATGAGATACTACGGATCGTATATTTCATGGCAATACCTCCGTTCGTTGGAAGTATTGTACTCGGGCCATTTTTGGCAAGAAGAGTACGCCCCGTTATTTCAAAAATACCTCCGTTCAATCGGGTACTCGATGCCGTGAACGGATTTGATGAAGGTCAAGGAAAGTGGAGAGCGTTGAGCCACATCCGAAGTGATGGCCGCACTGTTCGCCTCGACCTTCATGATTCAACAAGAGTGCAGGAGATACTTGCAGCAACGTTTCCACTCGCCGAAAGTTTTCCCATACGATACATCGTAGGAAGAGGCATTCCTGCAAGCCGTCAACCAAACTTACGCCCCAGTGTCCTTGATACCATTGATGCACAGTTCTCAAAAACCAGACAGTCACGATTCACATCTGCTATCGAAGTCGGGCCAGAATTATCGGAAGAGTTACGCAACCAAAGGAAAAAGATCAATCGATTATTAGCGATTTTCTTGCCAATTGCAACATTCCTTGGCTGGCTGGAAATGAGATAATAATCCATTTCTTATAGCCGATTCACTTAATTCATAGTGCGCTTAGTTAACAACATGCGGGAAGCGAGTTTTTTCTGGAAACGTGACCGCTTGGGGGCGATTGAAATTGCCCCATTACTCGATGTTGCACACCGTATTGAGTTCCTCTCATACATCAACAGAGTTCCAAAAGACATCCAATGTTTACTCAAATTCCATCTAAAAGAAGGCGTAAGCATTTCTGATATCGATTCTCTTGATTTCCTTGATGTAATTGATGTCATGCATGAATCAACGAAACCAGAAGAAGGCCACCTCATCATCTGCAGAATTATTCATCCCCTCTCAAATCTTAATGCTCGAACCAAAGGTACCTATGCCGTGCCAGGTTCCCGTTTGGATGAAAATGGATTGACATATATCATCCAAGGGCCTTCATTGAAACTTAGACTTATGTCTGGAGTAATGCGCTTGATGTCAAAACCTGACCGAACAAGTGCGCGTAATCTTAACCTCACTCCTCAGAATTATGAGTCTATTCTCTCAGAGAAGCAATTAAAACTCGCTAAATTCGCCTACGATCATGGATATTATGACCTTCCAAAGAGGATTAAAATTACTGAATTATCAGAACAGATGGGTTTAGCAAGAGCAACAGTTTCGGAACATCTAACCAAGATTGAAGGGATTCTAATGGACGATATCTTTTCGTCTATGACCGATGTTCGATTGAGTCCTGAAGATGCGCGCAGCATCGTACTTAGTATGGAAATTGACATGCAAGATTCTGAAGCTCTAAGGACAGAAGGTTTCGAGTCACTTATTCAAAGAATGAAAGATAATATTACGCTCGAACTCACTCAAGACACTCATGAGTTTAATGAAATCGATTCATCTAAGGACCCAGAGGAGATTCTAAGCGATATTCGAAAAGACATCGGTTAGTCCTCCTCATGTTTTTACGTAACACTTGGGTGAGTATGGCATGGAAGGGATGAGCGAACTTCTTAATCGGATTGAAGAATCAGGTATGTTCGTTCCCGATGGAGTCCGGGATGCAATGTGTTCACTCCACCTTGAACAATTTACATCTTACGATTATGATTGTTTTTTTCATGACCGTCCAGTCGTTTTCATGGAAACTAAAAACGGAGGTGTCAAGACGATCTCCGCCCCACACATGATTGTAACACTCTTGCATCAACTCGAGTTATCAGAAGGTCAAGAAGTCCTTATTTTAGGTTCTAAAGGTGGATACCTAGCTGCCCTGATAGCAACCATTCTTGGCGAACAAGGACGAGTCCTACTACTCGATCCATCTGAAGAAATCATCCGCCACACTGCTAAAGCACTTTCTGGTTGGCCGACAATCGATGTTCGAACAATCGAAGCTGTTGAAGTAGCGCCGATTGAAACTCCAGGTGATTTGAATCGGATCGTTGTAACTGGAGGCATCTCCAAGATACCTATGTGGATGCAAGAACGGATTATTGAGAATGGCTTTGTAATAGCACCAATAGGTGAAAACGGGAACCAAGAGTTGATGAAAATTGAACGTCATGGGAGTGAACTTCATCCCACATCATTGGGACCTGTTTCCTTTGGCCCAGTCGACATAATAGAAAGTGAACCAAAACCTTTGACTGCATTAGAAATTGTTGATTTAATTGAAACGTTAATCGAAACATGTCATGATATGGATTTGTGTGGCCCTGATGATCTGCATTCTTTAGCAGAATTAGCGGATCAATTACGCCTCATGGACCACACTGAACATGATGTTTTGGAGGAATTTATTGTCGAGAACATGCAGCAGTTCGTTCATTTGTGGCCTATGATTCAGTTGATGTTGACACCTTCTCTTGCCCGGCCAGGAGACATTGATGGTGATGACCGTCCCTCTGGACCAACTTTTGATGAATTCAAGCCCTGAGGGATGATACATGGCAGCATCTGTTCAATCAACAATTGCTAAACTCAAGCATAAGGATATTCGACAACGTCGAAGGGCTGTCCGCGTTTTATTTGATTCCGACATCCATGAAAGCGTAGAGGCGTTTTCTAAACTTCTCAATGACAAAGATATTTGGTTTCGAAATAAGGCTATTGAAGCATATCGAAGATGGGCACCCAAGCACGCACCACATTTATTGATGGAACTGGCCGAAGGAAAGGAAATCGATGGGCACAAATGTGTCTCATCGGTTCTGGAAAACATTCAGGATTTGAAACTAGCAGAAGAATTAGCACGATTATTACTTTCAAGCGAAGACATGATTGTGAAAAGAAAGGCTTCAGTTTATCTTATTGAGAACAGGTTTACGAAGAGTGAGGAAGAAAATTCGTTCTTAATTTCAAAAGATCCTGCAATCCGAACTGCTACTCTTGCTGTTTCAGAGGATGTCCTTGATTTGCAAAATGCCCTCGCCGATCCACATCCAGAAATCAGAAAGCAAGCTGGTCTTCGTATGCTTGAAATGAATCTAAGTGGAGAAGAAGAAAATCAGTTGAATAAAGCGATATCAAACGATGCTGCATTATGGAAACTAGCGGTCCCTAAAGCAATGATTGAAGGGAATGAAAATCTTATTTCTCTAGTCAAAGGTTGTACGAATACACAACGGAGATTTTTCGTAACTAGCATGAGAGAGCACATTGCTGAAGCTGATGATCAAAGAATAACCACACTGCTTGACGGAGATTGTACTTCTGTAGTTTCACGTTGGCTTGTTGGACGGAACGATTCCAAAAGCGACACTCTCCGAGAGGCATTGCTCTTTGACGAGCGCGTGGACAGTATTGACAAGTCAAGAATGTTAGAACGAATATTGCATCGCCAAAACGAAGAACTTGTTCAAGAATTAGCTCAAAAGGTTCTGGACCAATCATCTGACGAAGTCGTTCTCAGTGCAGCGCGAAATCTATCAACCGCAAGCGATGAACCGTCATTATGACAGAGTCAGGTATCACCTTCACAGTCGATGCGACGCAGCCATCTCACCAGAGACTCAAGGTTGCAATACACATCAAAGCGCCATTTTTGAAGCCTAAATTAACCCTATCATTTCCACGATGGGTGCCGGGATCCTATTTTCTTCGAGAACCAATACAACATGTCACTGACTTATCCGTATGTGATGAGACAGGGAGTGAATTAGCATTTGCTCGAAAAGAGGTTGACTCAATCGTAATTTCAGATGTTCAATCTTGCAAACATGTGACTGTAGAGTACCAACTCCTGGCAGTTGATTTAACCGTACGATCAAATCATTTCGATAAATCACACCTCCACATGATGCCCCCTTTCACTTGGTTTTTGCCGACATCTGGTATCGATAGCGACCGAATGAACCGACAACACTCAATTCAATTTAGCCTTCCAAAGAGTTGGACTGTTACGACTCAATTGGATAAGATTGGAGTCGAAGAAGGCAATGCAATGAACATTCACACGTATTCTGCAATGAATCGTGATGACCTACTCGATGGGATTGCAGAATGCAATTCAAATGTCATTCTTGAAACAATCGTTGATGGAAGAAGACACACCCTTGACATATGGGACGCAGGTGGGAAAGAACCTCATCCAGTCATGTTGGAACGATTTATTCATGATATGGCATGCATAATCAGGGAACATCACGCCTTATTTGGTGTCCTTGACGAGGATTATCACACGATTCTACATTTGACGGATGGTCCACGTGGAGGTCTTGAGCATACTAATTCTCAAACATCAATGGTTCCTAGAATCGCCTTGCAACCTGGCAATGTAGAAGAATACAGGGATTTAGTCAGTCTATTCAGCCATGAATACCTCCATCAGTGGAATGTTAAGCGCTTAAGGCCAAAGAAATTCATTGATTATGATCTTCAACGAGAAGTCAACTCAGATCTCCTTTGGTGGTTTGAAGGTACAACCTCATGGCTTGGAGATATCATTTGTCTGCAAAGCGGTGCATGGAGTAAAGAGGATTATTTTGCAGATATGAAGAGGAAGTTAAAACGTCATCATTCTCGAAGTGGAATCAATTCACAATCTCTTACTGAAGCGAGTCATGAAGCATGGATTCACCTCTATAGAAGCCACCCATACTCCAGAGAAACTCAAATTTCATACTATTTGGAAGGAGAGCTATCCGTCTTTGCACTTGATGCAGAACTTAGAAAGCGATCAAAGGGGGAATCAGGAGTTGCTGACCTCATGGCAAAACTCTACCACAAGCATCACGTTGATGTTGAACAAAAGAAAGACAGAGGAATACAGTACAAAGACATCAGAAGAGCCCTTACTTCTCTCAGAGGTGGCGGGAGACTCGGTTCTTTCCTTGACGACCTTACGACCAGAAAAGGAGTTCTAAACCTCGAACAAGCCTTTGGCCTCTTTGGCATTCCTTACGAATCTAACAAACCCAAGGAACGGAAAGATGGTACAGAGAAAATGGCTTGGCAGGAGTTCGAACAGGGGTGGCTTGGAATTAATCTACGTAATCAAAACAACAAACTCACCGTAACATCCCATCTTCAGCATTCACCTGTTCGTGAACACCTACAAGTCGGAGATGAGATTATCGCAATAAATGATCAAAGAATCACTTCATCTGAACAGTTGAAGACTGGACTCAAAGGAAACGTCGGGAAAGAGATCACTATTCTGATGGCTCGTCGCTCAGTTGTAAAACAATTGAACATAAAACCCATTGCAGAGCCAAATGCTCCGAGTGTTTCAGTTTGCGACGGGAATCGATTCTGGAAGGCGACTACTCAGAGTCTCCAGGATTCGTAGGGCTAAGAAGAGATAACTTCTCCAAAGAAACATGAATTGGTGGCAAATAATCTGCAATTCGATGACGTGTTGTTTTTGGAGGATACAATTGATCAGACAAGGCCATGTCAACGACATCCTGTTTAGAAATTTCATCGAGTTCAGAAGCAGGCCATAAGTCTAGATCGATTGATTCATCAGCAAAATAATCGACTACAATCACAGGTATCCTTGCGAGTTCTAGTCGAATTGCAACCGCATGCCGATGATGGCCATCGAGAATTGCTCCGGTTGCAATATCAACAATGAGAGGTTTCGTGAATCCATCCCATCGAAGAGTCATATCGAGCAATTTTTTCATGTTCTTTACTTTAATTTCTTCATGAGGTTTGAGCCATTCGAGAGGGACAAGCCGCACATCAGATTCATCCCAAGCCATGACATTGCCAATCAAATTCACGGGATAATGCTTTTTCTTGCTTGAGCAACGGACAACACAGGGGGAGATGTATGGAACCGACGAATGGCATGATTGCAAAACCCCTCACTCATGAATTGGCAGAAATGGTTCAAAACCTCCCACCAAGTCTGATAGAAATTGTTGATTGGTTTGAAAATCAGGACCACTCTGTTTGGATTGTTGGCGGAGCAATACGTAACGCACTGCTCAAGATACCTATCATTGAATATGATTTAGCGACCACCATGGTGCCTGAAGATATGAAAGAATATCCAGATACGATCCCAACTGGGGAAAAATTTGGAACCATCACGTTTCGATCACAAGGTGATTTCTACGAGATTACCACACTCAGAACCGAAAAAGGGTACGGAGATGGGCGACGACCTGATGAAGTTGAATGGGGGCTTTCTCTTTCAGTCGATTTATCACGCCGAGATCTTTCAATGAATTCAATGGCTTTAGATGTCAAGAAAGGTGTGTACTACGACCCATATGGGGGCTATGAAGATCTTCAAAGGAAGAGAATCTGCGCCGTTGGCGAACCAAAATCAAGACTCTCGGAAGATGCATTACGAATCCTGAGAACATATCGGTTCATGGACCAGGGTGTTGCTGGTGTATGGAAGCCTGAACGTGCCTTAGCCAATGCTTTGAGATCCACAAGAAGCATGCTCTCAAAGATAGCTCCAGAAAGAATCTGGTCAGAATTTAAACGAATTCTTGTTGGCAAAAACGCTTCATGTATAACACAACAAATGGCTGATGATGGTGTACTTCGTCAAATCTTTGAGTTCGATTGGATGTTGGACGATTATCGAATATCTTCACTTGATCGCCTCGATGGAAATGATGTCCTAGATAGGCTCGTAGTCCTTTTCCGTGATGCTCCTCTAGAAACATGCGAAGAGGTATGCAGAACACTGAAACTTAGCAATAAGGAAAAGAAAACCCTCTCATTTCGTCATTCTTGCTTAGGACATGTACCAGAACTCTTGGATTCAAGTCTACGTATTCACCAATTTGTCTTAGGTGAATGGGCACTACAGCACCTAAAGATTGAAACTCTTTTTGCCCCCTTAAATCAAAATCGATATTCTAAAGATGAGATTGAACAACGTATTTCAAGAAATCAAACATTGATGAGTAACAAATCCTCCAAACCTTTAGCGACTGGAGAATGGATAATGGCTCAGACAAATATGCACCAAGGGCCAAAACTTGGCGCATTGAAGAACTGGTTGCATCGAGAACAGATTGCTCGAAATTTCACTGACTTGGAGCAAATAGGAACTCTCCTCTGCACCTTATCCTGGCATGAGGAGGAGTTCGCTCATTGGCCAAAACTTCAATTTCCGTAGGAGACAGTTTGATACCTTACGACGAAATGGGGTGAATGAATACTATGTCTGCTGCAAGGAGTATGGTCCAAGAAAAAATGCGCAAGCACATCCAGCAAATGGTTTCTACAAACCCGATGATTGGTCAACTAAATGAGCAATTTACGAGTTGGTTACTCGGTTCTGGGTTAACAGGAATAGAGATTGCCAACACAATTGATTCAAACAAAGATGCTGTTATTCAACCGCATGAACTCGCTGCAGCATTGAAACAGACCACTGGAACTGAACCCCCTGGCTGGGTCATTAATGGCCTGCTTACACTCCTTGATTCTGACAATGACAAGACTGTTACAGTCGGAGATTTATTCACATATTTCGAGCAAATCGGGTTGCCACTAGGGGTACCAGATCCAGCTGAACAAGAAGCCGCTCGTAAGGCTGCTGAACAAGAAGCCGCTCGTAAGGCTGCTGAACAAGAAGCCGCTCGTAAGGCTGCTGAACAAGAAGCCGCTCGTAAGGCTGCTGAACAAAAACTTGAGGCATCAATGGAAGAAATCGACATGGAATTGGAAGATGTTTCAACTCCTGAAAGCGTTGATGATGTACCTGAAGAAAGTAAGGTTGGAGGTCAGGCAAGCCCCAGTTCATCAAACCCCTCTGAACACAATCATCTCCAAATAATCGAAGCACTAAATTCTATGAAACTAAGCAGTCAGATAAGAGAGGCTGTGAAGAACACATCAATGAATCATCACTTTTCGGTGAAGATAGAAAAAATCGAATCAACTCTCATGGGTCATGATTCTTTCAAAAATGGAAAAACCATTGTCGGAAGACTTGTTGATGAAGATTCAGTAGAAATTGAACTCCTCTTTCAGGCGGTGGAAAACGAATCCGTAAACAACTTCCAAGCAAATCATATCATTGAAATCGACGCTCACATTGCCAATTGGAACATTGGTAGAAAGCGTGCTGTTTTCTCAGTTCACTCGTACAATTACGATTGATCACAGAAGACTTCGTGCAATAACAATACGTTGGACTTCTTGCGTTCCTTCGTAGATTTGTGTAATCTTAGCATCACGGAAAAATCGCTCAACAGGGAATTCCTTGGTATATCCGTATCCGCCATGAATCTGAATTGCTCGTTCTGATACCCACATAGCGGTATCTCCTGCGAACAACTTGGCCATACTTGCTTCCTTAGAGTGACGTGGACCTCCATGCTCGTAGTGCTGTTGTTTTGACCATGATGCTTTATAGACAAGATGGCGAGCAGCATCGATTTTTGTTGCCATATCTGCAAGGTATCCCATAATCATCTGATGATGGGCGATTGGCTTGCCAAATGCCTCTCTTTCATGAGCATAGCGAAGAGAGGCTTCGTAAGCACCTTGAGCAATTCCAAGGGCTTGTGCAGCAATACCGATTCGTGAATTATCTAAGGCATTCATGGCAATTGGGAAGCCATTCCCAGCACCCTTCAGTACATTTTCAACAGGCACTTTGCAGTTCTTGAGAACGAGAGTGCAGGTATCAGAAGAGCGTATTCCGAGTTTGTCTTCCTTCTTCCCAACAGAGAACCCATCAAAAGATGAGTCGACAATAAATGCCGTTGTACCGCCATGCTTCTTGACGCCGTAATCGGGATGATCCACATCTTTTGCGAACAAAACAATGATTTTCGCCTGTGCACCGTTGGTGACCCACATTTTTTCTCCATTGAGAACATAGTGTGTCCCATCTTCGGAAAGCTTTGCTTTACAAATCATTGCAGCAGCGTCTGTCCCCGCACCTGCTTCAGAAAGTGAGTATGCTCCTACATCGCCTGCAGCAAGCCTATTTAGATAAGTTTTCTTTTGATACTCATCACCATGAAGTGCTATAGTTTTAGCACATAGACCAACATGTACACAGTACATTACCGAGAAAGAAGGGTCGACTCTTGCGAGTTCTTCTACAATGATAGATTCAGAGATGTCATCGACTGGTGATCCCCCATATTCTTCTGGGATTGTAACGCCTTGCAAACCGTATTCAATGAACTGTAGCCATTCCTCAGCAGGAGGGATTTGGTTTTTATCACGATGTTCGATTGTTGGAGCCAAAACGGATTCTGCAAAGTCTCTAACCATTTCTCGAATCATGTCTTGTTCGTCTGTTGATTTGTAATCCAAACTCTCACCAATACGACGCTAGGGCGCATCTCTCTTAATGAATGTGTAATCCCCGTGTCCCATCAAAAATAGCGATGATTCAAATAGGAGTTGAAAGAGCCGCGAGTAGGTGACATGACTTGGATGAAGAAGTCGTTGAGTTTAACATAGCCCACAATCGTAAATATTCGATTGACCATTTATGGTATCAAGAAAAAGATGATGAGAAAATCATGGTCGGTATAAGCGAATTCCTCGGCGTAGAAATTGGCGAAGTACTCCGTGTCATTCTCCCTCAAGCCGAAACGATCGTTGACGAGGGACAGGACATGTTCTCATTGTGGACCGCAGAAGAAAAAATTGCTTTTAGCGCTCCGTTCTCAGGAACAATTACTGAAGTAAACGGAGAGGTAGAAATCAATCCAGATCTCGTCAATGAATCTGCATATGACCTAGGCTGGATTCTTGTGCTTCAACCTTTCCAATTGGACATGGAGAATCTACTCGAACCTGACGAGTACGTAGAGTACCTCTCTGAAATCTGAGTAAAGACGTGGAATCATGTCAGATGCTATTCAACGATTAACAACCTCGCTCAAGGAGGCTCCTGTCGTTTGGAAGGGCGATTACCCTTACTTTATCCACCCACTTACTGATGGAGTACCTCGCTTGGAAGCAGATGTATTCCAAGCAGTTGTTGACCTCGTGTTTGATTCAGTTGATTGGAGCAAAATCGACCTTCTACTCGGGATTGAAGCGATGGGTCTCCCGCTAACTTCTTCACTATCCTTGCGAACTGGTCTGCCACAAGTTGTTGCTCGAAAGCGCTCCTATGGACTTGAGGGGGAGATTACAATTGACCAAACCACTGGCTATTCCAAAGGAAGCATGTACCTCAATGACATCAATCCAGGGGAATCCATTGCGATTGTCGATGATGTCCTTTCAACGGGTGGTACATTAGACGCAGTCATCAAAGGCGTTGAAAGAGCAGGAGCGCACGTCTCGACAATTGTAGCGGTTGTCGAAAAAGGACCGGGTCTAAAAATGCTCAAAGAAAAATATCCAGCTATTGACATATCTTCCATTGTTCGATTGACAATGAATGGTGCAGAGATAGTACTTCTGGACGAGGTGGCATGATGGACCTAAGTAGACACGATTTCAAACTTGAGGAATTAATTGGACGTATTCAAGAAAACGATCATCGGCTTGTAGCACTACAAGTACCTGAAGGATTGAAAATGCAGGCCTTAGAAATGATGGACGAAATAGAAACTGCATCAAGTGCAAAGGTCGTACTAGCAGCAGATCCTTGTTACGGCGCATGTGATCTTGTCCATGATAAAATGCAGATGATGGGCGTCGAGTTAGTCGCTCACATGGGTCACTCTCAGATGAACATCGAATCAGGGATGCCGACCCAATTTATTGACGTCACATACGATGGAGACCCTGATTTGGCCCCAGTTATGCCTATGTTGAATAAGCATCTTGCCATTGCAAAAGGTCGAATGGAAAATCAACACATTGAGACTGAACTGACTGAAGAAGAAGCTCAAGAACGGTTTACTGATGCTGTGGGAAGAATGACTCCTCTCAAAAACACAAAGTTGGGTCTTGTAGGAAGTATCCAACATCTTCACCTTTTACCAGACTTTCACGACCGTCTTGAAAAAGCAGGATTTGACGTAACAATACCAATGGGTGGAGCGCGTTTGACCTTCCCCGGACAGGTTCTTGGTTGCAATTATTCTGGTGATGACGATACAATTGGACACTACCTCTTCCTCGGAAGCGGAGATTTCCATCCAATTGGATTGGTATTGCACACAGGAAAGCCACTCGCTATGCTCGATCCTTACTCAGGTGATGCAATTGAAATGTCCTTCGAACGCATTGAGCGTATTCTTCGACAGCGCTCAGGTCTTATCATGTCTTCAATGGACGCAAACAGATTTGGAATCCTTATCGGTGAGAAACCTGGCCAAATGCGCCGTACTCTGGCTCTTCGAATGAAAAGATTACTTGAGAAACACGGGAAAAAGGGATATCTCCTGGCATTAGAACACGTGGGACCTGAACTCATTGATTTCTATCCTGTCGATGCATTTGTCAATACTGCATGCCCTCGTATTGCGATTGATGATGCTGTAAAATATGCAAAACCACTCATCACTCCATATGAACTAGAAGTTGCGCTTGGCGAAAAGAAATGGGAAATGGGATATCAGTTTGATGAGATACCCTGAGACTCGACTTTTCATTCTGATTGAGTGCGAGTATTCAAGAACGGTTGGCGACAAGAGTCGACCAGCATGAGCGACTACCTCGATCGAATTGGTTCTGGTCTAATTCTTCTAGACCCTGGTCCATTGGATTATGATTTCATACCAGAAATAATGGTTGGTCGCGAAGAGATTCAGAGTAGCCTTGCAGCGAAGTTTCATTCTATTGCTCACCCGAATAGCAGTGCTAACGTCGTCATTACTGGGCCTGTAGGGAGCGGAAAAACACTCCTTGCAAGAACGTTCTGTCGAGATATTGAACATCATCTACGAAATAAACGCCAAATCCGAAGCGTTCACATCAACTGTCGAAATGCAACGACGAATGTACGAGTTGCGCAACGAATCGTTCAGACCTTAGATGCTGGCCATCCAGATAGAGGGCTTTCGATGGGCGAGTTGTTGAACAGCCTTCGCCGTCTACTACGCTCGAGTGAACGACATCTGATTATTGTCCTCGATGAAGTGGATCATCTTTTGCGAAAATCAGGAAATGATTTGATTTACCAACTTCTTCGTATTGATGAGGATCAAGAGGGCAGCGGTACAATATCACTTATTCTGATCAGTCAAGAACAAGTTCTTGATGTTCTTGAAAATGCAGTCATCTCTCGATTTGGACACACAAATCACATACCCATCCCATCGTACGAGTACGAGGGGTTGTTAGCGATTACCCGGCAACGAGCTGAAGCATCGCTAAACCCACAATCATGGACTGAGGAAATTCTCAAACTCATTGCAACGTCAGCTGCACCATCTGGTGATGCTCGTCAAGTCATTGAATTACTCAATGGTGCTGTCGAACATGCAGAATCAGACGGTAGATCAATGCTTGAACCAGAACATGTTCAGGCACGTGCTAGATCCATACCACAGGTCATGCCCGAGGATGTACTCGATGAATTAACAGGACACTCCATGTTGGTCCTCTTGGGAATCTGCCGACGTCTGAGAAAGGTGGAATTCATGACAAGCAAAGATGTCGAATCGATGTATGCAGTTGTATGTGAAGAATATGAAGTAAAACCTCGTAGTCATACAACAGTTTGGAAATATCTCAAAAAAATTGAAGAGTTGAGTATTATTGACACTCGAGTTGATACTGTTGGCGATGGCCGCGGAAGAACAACGCATATTGCGATGGCGCATGCTCTTCCGATGGATGTTGCTGGCAGAATTGAAGGCCGTGTTGGTAAAAAACTGAATCGATGATGAATCAAGCCAATGCGGTGAGGCTAAATAGGGGTCGTTTGTCGCTAAGTTGCTAGAGGAATGCTTTATGGCTGAAGGAAACTCATTTGTTGCAGTGGTCAATGATACCACAACCAAGTTGACTCGAACCACATCCAGTGGTAAGGAAAAGACGTACTCCCCGTCATACAAGACGGTTATTTCCGGTACAAACCATGCTCAATTACTCGGAAAGAAGATCGGCGATGTTATCGAAGGTGTCTTCGTTGGCGAAGGAGAATCTCTCCTCACCGGTTACAAACTCGAAATCACTGGAGGCTCAGACAAGACTGGTACTCCAATGCGTCGTGACCTCCAAGGTGGCTCCCGACAAGCAATTCTTGTCACCGCATCGACTGGTTTCAAAGGACATTACCTTGTCTCCAAAACCAAGAAGGGTGAGAAGAAGCGTTTCCGATACAAGCCAGAAGGTATGCGAATGCGCAGGGTATTCCGTGGAAACACAATTACTCAAGACACACGTCAAATCAACCTGAAAGTTGTCGATGCAGGAAACATCGGACTTGACACATTGCTCGGTGCGGGCGAAGGTGCAGCACCAGCGGAGTGAAACCCGAGAGGGTCATCGTTGAATAAGGAGGAATGGAAGCATGGCAAGAACGCTTCCATCTCAACCTGAAGTCAATATTGGACTTGTTGGACACGTCGATCACGGGAAGACTACACTTACACAAGCTCTTTCTGGAGTTTGGACTGATACTCACTCAGAAGAGCGTCGCCGAGGTATTTCGATCAAACTCGGATACGCTGATACTGCGTTTTACAAGACTGAAACTGGGCAATACTATGCAACAGGTCGTCGTCCAGAAGGCGGTAAAGATGTTGATTCCGAACTTCAACGAGTTGTTTCATTCGTTGATGCGCCAGGTCACGAGACGCTGATGGCGATTATGATTACTGGAGCATCTATCATGGATGGTGCTATGTTGATGGTTGCGGCGAATGAAACATGCCCTCAACCACAAACACGAGAACACCTCATGGCACTGGAGATTGCTGGAATCAAGAACATCGTTATTGTTCAGAATAAGATTGACCTCGTTACGAAGGAAAGAGCAATGGAATCCTACAAGGAAATCAAGGATTTCTTGGAAGGAACGATTGCTCACAATGCCCCTGTCATTCCAGTATCTGCCCACCATGATGTAAACCTCGATATCCTAATCGAAGCAATCGAACAAACAATTCCAACTCCGGATCGTCAAGAAGATGAGAGAGCTGTGATGCATATTGCACGTTCTTTCGATGTAAACCGGCCTGGTACCCGACCTGCAAAACTGACAGGAGGCGTTATTGGAGGCTCAATTGTCGAGGGTACATTCAGAGAAGGTGATGAAATTATCATCGGACCAGGACGTAAAATCGAGCAAGGAAACAAAACACGATGGGAGCCAATTGAAACCACCATCACGAGCATGCAAGGTGGCGGCGGTAAGCGCGATATCATGATGGCTGGTGGTTTGTGTGGACTTGGTACACTTCTTGACCCATCGATTACAACTGCAGACAATCTCTCTGGACAAGTTCTAGCCAAAAAAGGAGAACTACCAACAATTCGTACGGAGTGCTCCATTTCCGTTGAACTTATGGCTGCAATGGTTTCAGGCGATGGTGAAGGTGCAGACAAAATTTATCCTCTTCGAAACAATGAGATGTTAATGGTAAACGTAGCTACTTCAACATCAGTCGGCGTTGTAAAGGGCGCTGAGAAAGGAAAAGCTACACTTCATCTTCGACTTCCCATCTGTGCTGATGAAGGACAACGTGTATCCCTCTCGAGAAGAGTTGGCGCACGATGGAGATTAATTGGTCACGGTACCATCCAGTGAGATGATTTCATGGGCGATGTGCTCATTGATGCCTGTGGCTGGGTGGCACTCATCGATGCTGGACTCAACATTGATAGCGCATTATCTTCAATTGTAGGTCCTCCTCACTTCATACTCCTGCCTTCAGTATTGGAAGAACTTTCAGCCATTCAAGAACAAAGGAATCTAAGAAATACCATTATGCTTGAACTCCTTCTCCAAAGATCCACACTCATAGAAGAAAAATCTGGCCATACAGACGACTTACTTTTACATCATGCGAAAGAGTATGATATACCCCTCCTTACAGTTGATGCACATCTAAAGCGTCGATGTTTCGAATCCAGTGTTGATGTCATTGAAGTCATGAATCGTAAAAAACTGCGCCTGATAGCCTCTCTATAGATTTAAAATTCTCAATTTTGAACAAAACCCGATTATAATAGCATCCTCCATTATATGCGACTCGAGATTAATCATGCAGGTGAGAAGTTAAAATACCGTAACAATATGGGTATTATCATGGATGGCCATACAACCAACAATACAACAAGAATCCTCCACGACTCACTTTGCAAGCAATTAATCGAACTTGGCCTGCAAACACACACCGCAAGTGTACTGACATGCCTCCATTTTCATGGAGCATCAACATCAAGAGATTTACAGACACAGTGTAATCTACGCCAACCTGATGTAAGTATAGCAATAAATGAACTCCGTGAGATGAATCTGATTATTCATAGTGCAATCAACCAAAGCAATCGTGGCAGACCAGCCCACATGTATCGCTTAAGACACTCATTGGAACAATCGTTACTCCCGTTTATTCGCCTTGCACAGGTGCGGGCACAAGAGATTCTCAGCGGAATAGAGTCGATCCAATCAATCGTCTCTTCTCTTGCCAATGAGAAAACTTCAGATCCTATGGTAGCGTGAACAATACATCATCGCCATGACCGTCAAGCAGACGTAACTTAACGCCTGCATCAATCCACGCATGTGCGTAGTTTATTGCTCCAAATGCTCGTATGAAATCACCCTGTTTTAGGAAATATTGTGCATCGGATGAATAATCATCCGCCATAGACAACAGTGTGCTGAGCATTTTTGACTCGGGACTTCCTTCATCTACAAGGGGAGTCGCTTTTTCACGAGCTCTTCGGGTGATGGAAAGATAATGTTCGACGCGTTCTTCAGTCAATGTTTTCCCAGGATCCATTCAATCACCACCTTTTTGCCTTCTCAAAAGCCGTTTTACATCGTCTTTTCTTCCAAGAGTTTCGTACAATTCTATCGCACGGGAAAGACGACCTTCATCCTCAGCAGTTTGGGCTCTTTGGAACAAAGTTCTCCTTTCATCCCAGCTTCGAGCAAGTTTAGCATCAGCAGCCTCTTGGTGCCTATGTCGCTTTTCTTCCTCTGCTAGAGCGGGGGCAAGCCATCGTCTTGTCAATCCGTCCCTACGCGCAGTAATCATCGAATTTCGACCAAGTCGTAGAAGTAAATCACCGAGATTCATTCCATCACCAATTCTCGATAACTCCTCAGCAGATGAGAGATGATCAAGATGTCCTTCAATTCCAAGCACCCACCAACCGTCACCTGCTCGAGTCGCCATAAGCGGTTCCAAAGAATCTGTTTCAACTCGATCCATGGAATCCCAACCAAATGGATGGGGAGTTCCTTCCCATAATTGGCCATCAGAGGATAGCAGAAGCAAACGTCCATCCATAAGCATAGAGCACCAACTCCAAACTGTTGTATCAATAACTCTGCGCTTGTCCTGATTAGCGATTTGCCCACACAACATGACACCATCTGAGGATTGCCACAACAAATGTTCCCGATCCAGCCATCCAACAAGTCTTCGAACGATTCCAGAGGAGATCCTACGAATTCCCTTTCCATTTGAATCGAAAAGATGGAGATTTCCATCTCTACCTGATACAATCCACCCACCTCCGGGTCGGTGAAGGAGATGCAAGAATCCCCCTGGACTGCTTCTACCCTCGTGCAACATCGTTCCATCAACGGTTTTCAATACAAAGAATCCGTGTGCCGCAAGTATACCTATGGTACCTTCACCGTTGCAGATAGCATGAACTTTGAACGGCATAGTTTGCTTCCATTGAATCTCATTGGATTCATTGAAGAGAACCAAATCCAAACCATAAGCAACTGCAAGCTGTCCATCAATTGACGCTATTGCACTAATTCGAGAAGGCGCTTGCCAAGACCATGAAACAGTCCATGACATCAGACTTCACCTCCTACTAGGCCCCAAGCCATCATTTGGGCAAGAGCAGTTCGAGTAAGACCGAACATTCGAGAACGACCAACCATTCTCACATCGAGAATGCCCGCTTTATGTAATCGATTACAAATTTGGGAAAGCCTTGCTCGTTTAATGTTTAATTTCCCCAACAAGTGGTTATCGGAAGGCGATACATTGCGCTGTTGAGCGACAGAAACCACGATAGTTTCTGATTGTGTTAGCGAAGTCAAAACGTGCACGTTAAGAGCGAATTCTGTCTTCTCACTAAATTTAGGACGTGAAAGTGCTTGGAGGCTTTCAGCAAGTTTGTTTGAGGCTTCCTGATCACCCGAAGGAGAAAGAAGTTTGGAAAGTAAATTCGTTAGTGTCATCAACACGGATTCATTAGACTGCAAATTATTCTCCTCAATTACTTGATTATAATCTGATTCAAAGGCCTCTGATAAGATACTCTCGTCTTGGAACAGATTCTCCTCTGAATCGATTGCCTCCTCATCATGATCTCCCTGTACTGCGAGTGAGTTTTTACTCACCCAAAGCGAATTAGCGCTATCAACTTGCTTGTATTCCCCCTCAGGTTCTTCAGCATCATCAATTGATTGACTTGTTTGTTTCCAGCGGCCTCTGAGACCACTAAAACTGCCTACAGCCTTGAAATCGTCTTCAGTCACATAAGTATCCTCTATCGGCGTTTCTTTCTTTTCCTCAAGAATTGGCTCTTCAAGGGATTCTAGATTGAGGTCAAAACCCATTGTTCCTGACATACCAGGTCCGTCTTCCCACAGCTCAGTTTCTTCGGCGATTTCTTCTACGTGTGGGCTTTCAATCGATTCAACTTCATCGAAAACCTCCTCTGGTGGAAATAGACTCTTATCAACTTCTGGAAGTGCAGGTGTCTGTCTTTTTTCTACTGCATTATTTTCCAAAGTCTGGCTCGAAGGCAATTCAGGCAGAACCTGCCCCTCGATTACTCCTCGAAGGACTTTGATGATTGATCCTGGCTGGGCGCTTCCACTTGCTGACAAAACCTTCTCAGCCTCCTCAGTAGTCATTTGATATGGTTCAGTAGAATACATCCCAATTCTGCGTTCTACGAGTGCTTTCACACTGTCGACGTCCAAATCTTGCATTATTCGAATTTCGAAACGTTCTCTTATCTGTTCAGAGAGAAGTGACTTTTGAGTTGGGCTCACTGCAACCACAATCAATGCTGCTAAACGCTCAAAAAAGGGCATAGAAGCGAGTAAACACGTCTCCAAAGAAGCGAGATCTGCCATGTCACCATCAACTGAGATAATGGGCAAATGGGTTCTCTTGCTGTGCAGTGAAGCCTCAAGTTCTCTTTCGAGTTTTTTGTGGTCTGTTGGCGCAGTTGCGCTAACAACTTGAGAATAAATGTCACGAAGCAGTTCCAATCCAGGATTGATAGTGTCGATACGGTCAACATGGATGTGCAGATTTGTTTTTCCCCCGAGGCAATTTACAAATGAGGTTTTACCAGACCCGTATTCACCTACAAGCAATATCCTGCGAGAAGATTTGAATTGGATGTTTTTCTCCATCTCCTTGAAGTATGAATGCCTCCCAACAAGTAAGTTAGAATCTTTGGCCATGAGCGGCCCTTGGGAAAACGGATCTTCTCGAAGGTTTGGTAGGCGCAAATCAATCGTTCCAGTACGCATACCCGAGCAACATCGAACAGGTATATGACCTTTCATGGAATTAGGGGCAAGCAGAGACCCGTTAGAACACGTTAATCAGTTGACCGAACTGATTTGAAATAACCAATTAACACATCTTTAACGTATTTTTAACGCGTTAATTAAAGCGTTAAACGCGTTAACTTACTCCGATTGGTTGATGTTTCAGGAACATCTGGCTCGCATGAGGAGAGAACCAATGCCTGTCAATAACAGCCGCTTGAAAGGATTCTACAAATTGACTGTAGACGAGCGACGTCAACTCATCGCAGAAAGTTCCAAACTCCAACCTGAACAGGTTGCTGCGTTGGCAAAGAATGGAGAACTGGACGACAGTGCAGCAGATCGCATGATTGAGAATGTCATCGGAACAATGTCACTCCCAGTAGGTGTTGCAACGAATTTTATTATCGATGAAAAGCATTACGTCATCCCATTTTGTCTTGAAGAATCGAGTGTTGTTGCTGCAGCCTCGAACATGGCTAAGCGTTGCCATGTCAACGGCGGCTTTACTTCAGCCAATGATGGACCAATGATGATCGCTCAAATTCAACTACTTGATATTCAAGACCACGAAGACGCAAAACGCCAGGTTCTTGAGAATAAAGTTGACCTAATGGCATTAGCAAACAGCCTTCCATCGACAATGATACGACTCGGAGGAGGATGTAAAGACATTACATCTCGAAGCATAGAGACTCTTTCTGGACAGATGTTTATTGTCCACATCCACGTTGACTGTAGAGATGCAATGGGTGCTAATGCCGTTAATACGATGGCAGAGTTGTTGGCTCCAGAACTTGAGAGAATAACCGATGGGAGAGCTTTGTTAAGAATTCTATCCAATCTTGCAACAGAAAGACTTGCACGAGTCCAGGCTACGTTTACACCAGAAGAAATCAGCAACACCGGAGATAGGGACGATGGATTAAGAATCATCGCAGGCATTCTCGAAGCATATCATTTTGCAGTTGCAGACCCATATAGGGCTGCAACACACAACAAGGGCGTCATGAACGGCATATCTGCTGTTGCTGTCGCATGCGGACAAGACTGGAGAGCGATTGAAGCAGGTTGTCATGCATACGTCGCCTATTCACAAGGAAAATATGGATCCATGACTCATTGGGAAGTTGACTCTAACGAGAATCTTGTAGGCTCAATTGAGACACCCATGGCAGTAGGTATTGTTGGAGGCGCCTCCAAAGTGCACCCTGTTGCCCGGACAAACCTGGAGATACTCGGTGTTGAGTCTGCTCAAGAACTCGCCTCAGTCATGGCTGCAGCAGGCCTAGCTCAGAATCTGGGGGCATTACGAGCGCTTGCTACAAGCGGCATACAAAAGGGTCACATGAGACTTCATGCCAGGAATATGGCAGTCAGTGCTGGTGCTGAGGGAAATGAGATAGAGGATGTTGCCAAACTATTGATTGAGCATGAAGGACCCATTACTCAAACAAAAGTGTCTGAGATACTTGAAGCGTATCGCTCTTAATCACTCTTCTTCTAACGGTAAAGTGGCTTGAATAAGACCATCCTCACCGACCTCTTGCAGTACATCAACTTCTTGCATACCATCGAAGAGACCTGCATCAGTTACTTGTTCCCTGAACCATTTACGTACCTTACGAAGATCCGTATGAGGGCAACCAAAGGCCTCAGAAAAGCGTCGCGTCGTAGTCAAGCGACGTGTATTGCCTTCCCTTCTTCTCTGTATCATCCCATACTGAGCAAGTTCTCGCACGTAATCATACGCTTTTTGACCAAGTAGTTCGACAAGTCTTGATTGATGCATTGGTTGATGGTAAGCAATCAATGCGGCAGCTTTCAACAGTTTCTTTGGCATGTCAGTCTTCGTGCTCGCCGGAAGGTGTTGTGTAACCTCATTACGGACCTCCATAGCCCATTTACCACCAATTTCAACAAGGCGTAATGCTCCGCCTCTTCTTCGCTTCATTGTACCTTGCAAAGTGCTCAATGATTCTGTAATTTCATCTGCCTCGTAGCCAAGAGATTCTGAGAGTTCTGAAACGGACATCGATTTTCCTGATCCAAACAGTGTTGCTTCAAGGAGAGTTTCCAATGCTAATTCCGACACCTCATCACCTCATTCAACAAGCCAATCTAGATTTTGGTTGATTTTATTCTCTTCATCAAGAAGTTCTTTCTCTTTCTTGAGACGCTGTTTCTCTTCCGCCTCACGAGCTTTCTCTGCACGCATTTGCAATCGCTCAGCATGAAGTACAGAACCCGTTTTAGCCTCCTCACGAGACGTTTGTGAGACTTCGTCTTCTTGTTGACTCGCTTCGATAACTTCAGCGAAAGTCGATAGTTGCGGCCAAAGGTCTTCAATCATGATGAGGTCTGTAATTTCATTGCCTTGCGTAATTGAGGCGATTCCTTTGTGCGTTAGGAACAATCCTGCTATGAATGAACTTACCTTCGCATCTTTTTCGTATCCTTCTGGAATAACTCCGAATGTAGCCTCTAAGATCGGCCTTAGAGCATTCATTACTTCTGAAAGCAGTACATTATTCGAACCCTGTAAAAGCGTTGTTTGACGAAGGGCAGTCCAACATCGTTCAATGTCACCATCGAGATCTTCATTGTGCATTCTTCCGCCAACATTTGAGAGCATGTCTTCTAATTCGACTGCATGAGCAGCCCTATTCTCTTCACGTTGTTTGATGGCATCCGCATCATCAGCCGCATCCTTTAGAGCCGAAAGAAGTTCACCTAGAGTAACTGGACGGCCTTCTTCTCGACGGACTCTCTCATCGAAAAGTCCTGCAAGGACATCATCAGCATCTCCTTGGAGAACTGTGTTCGTAAAGTGAAATTCGTGATCATCATATTCAGCTTCCCAACCGAAATCAAAGTCTCCATCCCAGTCATCGCCTTGATCTTGATATTGAACACGATCAAAGAGAACGGCTGCTTGGTGGTGAAGTACTTCCCATGCCATGCGAATCAATCGACCACATGCTGGCAAATCCAAATTACTTGCTTGAGATTTTACACGCTTTGTGAATTGTTTCAGAAAACTGGTCAAATCAATGTTCCAGGCATCCAAGCCTTCGCTACCAACCAAAGACATGACTAAAGCCACGCTTCTATCAAAAGGGTCGTCAAGTGTTTGATGCTCAGCCTCTTCGGTTTGAGCAATCATCATAATTCGGTCAGCATAAGCATTGATGCCCTCTAGATCATCATCCCCACTTTGGAGTAATTGATCAATGACATCCTGTCGAAGGAACCACTGATCAAGACCTTTTTGACTCATCGAAATCGCCTCATTCAACCGTTTCTATAGAAGACTGTGTTTCTTCTTCATCCAATGATGCAATCGATTCGACAAGTTTCGCTCGCTCTTCAATATCCTCATTGGTGTCAAGCGTACGTTCGGTCAAAGAAGCAATGCTCTCATCTTCAACCATGTGTTTCAACAGACCTCCAAGACTTTGTGGAGCTGGAAGCGGTTCTGGGACTCTGGGCATCTCTGCAAGTCCCTTTTCCTCTTCCTCTGCTCGCTTCTGATTGGTCGCTGCAGCTGATTCTGCTTCTTTGAGTGCTTGTTCTCCCAAAGCAATGGCTTGTTCTTGGTCGAAATCCACGATTCTGCGGCTGCATCCATCTCCACCATGTGTAATTCCAATGTGGTGATCAGCAAGTTGCAGCGAGACCTTTCTGAGGGTGACCATGATGAATTGAGCACGTTTACTGCGTTCCCTACACATCTTTGCAATACATTCAGCATTGACACTGTCAAGGTTTTGATCAACTTCATCGAAATAATAGAATGGGCTTGGGTCATAATCTTGAATCGCGAAGATAAGGGCAAGAGCAGCAACAGATTGTTCACCTCCAGACAATTGATGTCGCGTAACATTTGACGATTTTCCTTTAGGTTGGGCCCATAGTTCAAGGCCTCCTTTGAATGGCTCATCCTTATTTTCGAGATACAGTTCCCCTCGACCGCCGTTACTGACTGCCTTGTACACCTTCTTGAAATTCTCATTCACCTTTTCGAGTACAGCAATCAATCGAACCTTGCGTTGTTCTTCGAGACGTTCTGCAACTTCAATCAATTGCTTCTTTCGATCCCTGAGTTTCTTGAAGTCACCTTCCATTGCATTCAATCGTTCTTCTACAGCATCATACTGTTCGATAGCACGCATGTTGACCATTCCAAATTCTTCCAAGCGTCGTTCAAGTCTACGGATTCTGCGGTCAATGTCTGCAACACTGTCAAGCACTGTTCCTTCTTCCGCAGGTTCGATTCCAGTTGCCCCCATGTCCATTTCTACGCCATGGAGTTCCTGTCTCTTTTGTTGAATAGTGCGCTCGAACTCAGAAGATAGATTACGATGACTGCGTGCCTGATTCGCTTTTTGAGTAAGGGACGAATTAAGACCTGCACGCTCTTCGACCAATTCCAAACGTTCGTCTTCGAGTCCCTTATTCTCCTCGAGGTATTGGGCTCGCTCTGCTTCTTTCTCTGCAAGGTTAAGCCCATTTGTTCGAATGGATTCCTTCAAAGTGATAACGGTTCCAGCCCTAGTGGAAAGTCCATTTTCAAGTTGTGAAATACGCTCTTTTTCACCACTAGCACTGTTTGTAAGTAGTTCTTTACGTTCCGATGCCCCTCTCAGTGTGACTTGAGCATTTGAACGGATTCCTTCTGCTTGTGTTCGCTTTACGGTACATTCATGCAATCGGTCCTTCAGGTGTTGTGGGCTTGCATCTTCAAGTGCACTGTGTGCATTCTTACGGACAATCTCGGCATCTGCAACACCACATTCAGCAGTGTCCAGCGCCTCGAGTTGATCGCTGCCAAGCGTCTCAAGGGCTTGCAGTTGTTCCTTGAGTTGTCGTACTTCGCCAACTAACGTCGCATGAGTTTTCTTGAATGTCGTAAGTTCAGCACGAAGCGTCTCTCTCTTTATTGCCCCTTCTTCGTTTGCAAGTTCATTGATTTGATTTCGTAGTGATTTCTGTTCGGCACGCACATCAACAAGTGCTGCAGAAACAGTGTCTGACATCAAGCGGAAGCGCTCAATTTCTGAGGAGAGGCGTTCAACTTCTTTTGCGCCTGCGATTCCACCGCCAAAGCCAACGGACATTCTCGCACGAGAACCGCCCACCATTGCACCACCTGCTTCGGTTACATCGCCCCTCATGGTTACGAGGCGGACTCCGCCCATGTTTTGACGAGCAATTTCCATACTGTCTACAATGAGCGTATTACGTAGAGCAAATTTGATTGCTGCATCAATTCGAGGATCGTATTCGAGTAATTCGTATGCGAACCCAACAACACCTGGTTTTCTTGCAACCATCATTGCTTTTCCACCAGCTCTGTTTGCTGTTAGTTTATTCAGCGGAAGGAAGGTTGCACGCCCCGCTTTTCGTTGAGCAAGCCAACGGATAGCCTCTGCAGCAACCTGATCGGAATCAACAACCACCGAAGTCATTGCTCCACCAAATGCAGTTGCAAGAGCAGTTTCATGTTCAGCATTGATTGGACCACATAATTCTGCAATGGTGCCAATGACACCTCTCAATTCACCACGATCTCGTGCACCGAGAACTGCTGCTGCACCTCCAGCCATGCCTTTCGAATTTGATTTGGATTCAAGTTCTGCTCTAGCTGAACGAAGTTGACGTTCTGTTTCCGTCATCCTTCGCTCAATTGCTGCATTCTCTTCAAGAAGTCTTGATTCTGCATTTTCCGAATCGATAATACCTTGTGTCAAAGTAGAACGATCAGCCTTCTTCCCAGAACCACTTATTGCTTTGAATTCCGCATCCTTTTCTTCAAGTTCAAGACGTGATTCCTCAACTTTTTCTTCTGCTTTACCAAGTGAAGTTGCAATGAGTTCGACCTGAGCAGCGGTTCGATCAACTTCTGATTGTGCTGCAGCAACTGCTTTTTTTGCTTCTTCGAGCGTTGAAATTGCATCACCAAGTGCTTTGTTAAGTTCGGCATTGGTTTTACCTGAGCCTTCGAGGAGTGCTCGTACCTCATCCTCCTCTGTTTGAGCCTCTGCCAACATTCGTTCGCATTCTTCAAGTTGATTTTTACTGGCATCCACTTCAGCAAGCAACGATTCGAGAGCTGCTGCTGCTTCATTGTAACGTTCAAGAGAGATTTTGAGTTCTTCTTTATCATCAATATCTGCCTGTTTGGCGTCTTCGATACGATCTTTATCCCTGTCGACCTGAACACGTAGGCTATGGATGGCTTGAGAAAGGGCATTACCATCTCCTCCGAGTAATGCATCGATTTGTTTCTGGATTTCACCAACACGGTCATCTAATTTGACGAGCACTTTGCTTCCCTCTTTGACTTCTTCTTCCAGAACAGTGGCTTCTTCCACATACCTCAGTTGTTCTTCGATTTGGTGATGAAGTTCGAATTGCAAACTCGCATACATAGCCTGGTATCGTTGAGACCGTGAAAGAGTCAATTCATCAGTGATGGATTGAGCTTTTACTGCAATCTTTCTCTCCTCAGAAAGTTCCTTGAGACGGACCTGTTGTTCTTCTTGGAGCATACCAATTCGTTCAAGGTAAGAATCAACGTTGTCCTGTTGCTTCTTTGCTTTACGAATTTCATCATCATAGGAAGTTACGCCGGCAACGCCATCGAGAACCTTACGTCGCTCGATTGGAGTCATTCGTGCCAATCCAGTAACGTCGCCCTGGAGGACGATGTTGTACCCATCGGGACGTGCATTGGCTGCGTTAAGTAAACGGTGGAACGACTTCTGAGAACTCTCCTCTCCATCGAGTAAGTACGATGAAACAACGTTATCTGAAGCCGTCAATCGGATTGAACGAGTCATACGAACCTCATCGTTTTCGATAGGCAGACGTCGCCTTCCGCTTGAGAGAACAGGGTTGCCAAAAACCAGCGTAACTGTGCAATTCCGTGCAGGCTTGTAGCCTTCAGCGCCATTAAACATCAATTGCTTTGTGTTTTGAGCTCGTATCGTTCGAGTCGATTTAGGACCTAATACGAATTGGATGGCATCTCCACAATTGGATTTACCCGATCCGTTTGGACCAGTGATGGCAGAAAAGCCACGATCAAGAGGTATTACTACCTCTCCGCGGAAAGATTTGAAGTTCTCCATTTCAAGTGCTTTTAGAAACATCCCAATCCCTCTGCCAGATATTTCACTGACCTTAACGCGAACACCGTTCGTCGAGGGGATTTAAACAATAGGTTGATTATACGTCTGATGTATGTATTTGGTAGCAGTAAAAAACGTGCCGTGTCTCAGACTACGCCAGCCATTCTGCACTCTTTACAACCGCCACCTTTGCAATACGGGCAAGTCGCACGTACTCTCGGAGAAGTTCGTGTTCTGAATGGAACAAGGCTTGCATCTCGATCCAATAATCGACTTCTCTTCGCTACACCTTCTTTGGTGGCTGCCATTGACCTTGCTTTTTCATTGAACACTTGTTGCATTCTCAATTCCTTTTCACGTTCCGATTCAAGAGTACGATAATTCTCTTCGAATTCCGAAACATGGTACTTCGGCCCCCTAAGGAGCAGAGCCCCGATAACAGCCATAATTATCTGAACAAGCCATGGAGAAAGGGGCAATGGAATCAAATCCGATAGAGACTCTGAATCAGCTCCAGTAGGAAGTAATTGGAATCGATCAAGAATTGCTAAACCGAAAAGCATCGAGCCAGAAATCATCATAACTCTACGAATCCTACGAGCAAGTTTAGGATTAGACGGCATTCTAAACCGACCTGCAGTTACAATCAACAAGCCCCAACACAAGAGCATGATATCAGCAGTGCCCCAAGTTCCAGACTCAGAAAGACAAAACGCATTTCCAGTCTCGGAGATTTCTTTTTCCATTTCTGGAATCGTGCAGCCAGGATCGGCTAATCGAAGGACATCAAGCCTTGAATTAGGTGCGCCTTCAATCACATAAGGAGCCATAGCCCCAAAATGGACATTTGCAACTACAAATACGAGCGTTAACAAGCCAGTCAGGCCGATTAACTTACGCAACATACACCGAGCCTAGGGACGAGGACAAATAGGAGTATCGCTGCAAGAAACCGATGTTGTCAAGAACCACGACGATTAGGAACAAACGATGCCAAGAGTGCTCATCATCGGTACCGGCATCGCCGGGCTATTTGCCGCACTACGGCTAGCCAATGCTGGACACATGGTTACAGTCCTCACCAAACAACGTCCAATCGACTCATCGACGAACTGGGCGCAAGGGGGAATCGCTGCGATTCTTGACAAGACAAATGTCGAGGAAATCGAAGGACATGTTGCAGACACGCTACTTGCTGGCGACGGTATGTGTGACAAATCTGTTGTACGCATGGTTGTAGAAGAAGCAGGTGGACGCATCCAGGATTTACTTGAAATCGGCGTGCAATTCGAGAAAACCACACAAGGAGAATTCCAATTAGCCCAAGAAGGAGGTCATTCATCTCGTCGCATCCTGCACGCTAAAGATGCTACTGGGAGAGAAATCGAGCGTGCCCTAAACGATGCAGCACAACGTCATCCGAACATATTTATGAAGGCAAATACACTCGCCATTGATCTTATTCAGAAGGAACATAATTTTCCTGAAAAGGGTGTCTGTGGAGTTTGGGCCTTGAATCAAGAATCGGGAACCGTGGAGACAATATCAGGGGATGCTGTACTGCTTGCAACAGGTGGTGCAGGCCAATTATGGGACAAGACAACCAACCCTTCGGTGGCAACTGGAGATGGTGTTGCGATGGCCTATAGAACAGGTGCATGCATTGAGAACATGGCATATGTGCAGTTCCATCCAACAGCATTGATGGTTGAAGGTGAACGCCCATTTTTGATTACAGAAGCCCTTAGAGGCGAAGGCGCAGTTCTTCTTGATCATGAAGGATATACGAAGTGGTGTAAGAACAAACAACGAGACCCTGCGGAACTTTCTTTTACCCTCAGAGCATCAAAACAAGGCTCTATGGCAACCAGAGATATTGTTGCAAGAGCAATCGATCAAAGACTTACTGAGACTGGAAAGTCTCATGTTTGGCTTGTCACTCAACATCTTGATAGTGAAAAATTGAAGAATAGATTCCCAACGATAGCAGAACGTTTGCAAACCTATGGGCTGAACCTTGGAATGGATCCATTACCCGTCGGTCCAGCAGCCCACTACATGGTTGGTGGAATGAAAGTAGATAACCACGGAAGAGCATTACTTGCCTCAGACATGGAAACAATACCCGGATTATTCGCCATTGGAGAAGTGGCTTGCACCGGCATGCATGGAGCAAACAGGTTAGCCTCAAACAGTCTATTGGAAGCAGTCGTATTTGCTCATCAGACTTCAGAGTATCTTATCAAGAACCCTCCTAAATCCAACGACAAACAACTTCCTGAATGGCGATCAGATGGTCTTGACACCCTTTCAGAACATGGACCAATTGCTCACGACAGGACATCATTGAATCAAACGATGCGATTTGAAGTAGGAGTGTCGAGGAAATTTTCACGGCTTCAACGAGCAATACGCCGACTGAGCCTCTTGGACCAGGAGATTGATGCGATTTGGAAAACAAGCATTCCAACTCGCGAAATCGTAGAACTTCGCAATATGATTCTTGTTGGACGACTTGTAGCGGAAGATGCAAACGAACGAACCGAAAACAGGGGACTTCACTACAACAAAGATCTCATCGCAACTGACGAATGAGTGAAGTCATAAGTTGGTTTAAGGGAGTTGCAACACCTAAGCGCTCACCTCTTCTACAGATTTCAGCATTGAGGATTTCAATCTCAGTAGCCCTTCCTGCACGAACATCTTGTAACATGGAACAATAATTTGAACCAGTTTGAACCAAAACTTCTCGTAAACGATCGACAAGATGTTCATCGTTTGCTAGTTGTATTCCTTCCATTCTCGCAATCTTCACTCCTTCAAGCATAAGAGCTACAACTGAATCGAATATAATCGGTTCAAGGAGAGCGGAATTCTCCTTGCCGATTACAGCAGCAACAGGATTGATTGCTATGTTTAGAAGCATTTTGTTCCATAATGCAGCCCTCCCATCATCAACCCAGAGAGGATTGAGCCCTGATTTGTTCAACACAGATAGAAGTGGTTTAAAATCTTCAAAAGAGTAAGGGTGAACGAATGAACCAAGAACAAGTTTTCCTTTTCCAGCCCATTCAACATGGCCAGGTTTTGGCCTATAGGCACCATGAGTTGTTGTTGCAGCGAGAACGCGATTTGCCCCGAGTGCATGAACCATCTTTTCTTCAAAACCCATTCCATTTGAAAGTGAGAATGCAATGCCATCTGTTTTCAGTAAATGCCCTCCAACTTCAAGAAATTCAATATCAGTGGATGATTTTCCTGTAAAGATAACAACATCACATGAGGAGTGAACTGTTGAAGGTAAAGGATGTTCTGAAGGAATTACGTCCCATCGATCTCCATCGATCTGACCCTCTTTTACTCCTGATAGAGTCAATCCATTCACCAATAGTTCAGCCGCATGAAGCCCTCTTCCATAGAGAAGGAGATTACAATCAGTAGAGGCGAGGCATCCTGCTACAAGGGAACCAATAGAACCAGCTCCAATGATTGCAATTCGCATACTAATCCTCCAAATAGCCACCGAAATGGAGCATCATTGCCCCATCTTGATGAATCAATTGAACTGTTGAAATTCCACTATTTGGTAAAGGTACATCGATCTGCGTCCACCCATGAGGTAACACATCAGGTAAGGACGAAGTATCCCACAGAGCATCTCCGTTTGTCTCATGGCGAAGAAGAACTGAGTCATTGTTACTGTTGTAGAGGGAAAAGACAACACTGTCACCGTTAATCTCCAATGGAGCATCCCAAAGTCTCATGAGGTGATCATCCATTTTCAGTATAATATCTGGCCCATCTTGAATCAAGAACCTTGTTTCCTCTAAAGATTCAAGGTTGCAATGATAATAGAACTCACTTGGGAACTTGACATGAAGGGTCTCATTTTCCCCGATGGAAGGTACTTTTTGGCTGGGCCAGATGCTCAAATCCCATACCCAGTCGGTTGTATTTGAATGACGGGGCGTGCTTAGAAATTCGTTTCCAGTACAAGAGGTACTATTTTCTCTGTAGAGCAAACCTGAGTCGTTTGAAAACGGAGCACCCCATCCAAATTCATCATCAATCAACCATCCTACTTCAGAAGCTGAGACAACATGAGGCCATGTCTCATCGAAACCAACAAAGAACTGGTTACCATCAAATTCAACAACACTCAACTCAGAGGAGAGTGAATGTGTTAATGCATCATCGTTGCTCTCTAAGCATATTAATTCTGATTGCCAATCTACGTCTGTTTCCAAACCTGCTTCACCTTCAAACCAGAGATACGATGCCCACTGAGCATCGAGATTAGGCAGTGATGCAGATGCCGTGACGTCTTCAAGAAGGTGTACTGGAAGACAAGTGAGAACACCTGATTCAGTTCGAAGATAGCTCCATTCAGAGCCGACTGAGGCATTCATATTTGGATAAAGTGTGAACGATTCTACAAATTCTTCGTCACCTAAGGTAAGTTTTAGATCATACAACAGATATGTCGGCTTCATAGAGGAATTGACATGGCTGAAATCGATTGTTATCGAAACCGAATCATCTGAATCAAGAATCCCTTCGCAATTCATAGATTCGCATGATAAATCAGAAGTCCAATTAGAACTCGATAATATGGAGATTGTTATTTTGTAAGGTATTGCTTGCATAGAGGGATTGGAGACGATTATGCTCTGCGTAGAGTTCCAAAAATCACCTGCCAATTCAGCATACCCTGCATCTTCAATTGTATATTCTAAGTCAGAATCCCATCGCTCTACTGGCTCGAGCGGAAATTCAGGAGGAATTGCAAACAGAAGAGCAACAAACAGAATGATTCCAAGACTACGGTGAGATTCTTCATCAAGAGGTACATCACCATCGAGAATGACTGGGATTCTGGGATCACCGCCAATAAACAACAACAACGGAAGGACTACTGCAAGAATCGGAATCCAAATCGTAAATCCTTCAAACGCATTGAAGATGAAGAAAGCAGCAGTAATGAGAATCATGAACATGAGGATTTGGGTGCTTGAACTTCGCGCTTCATGAATACCCATTCGAGATACAAGTAATCGACCACCTGGGAACGTAGGAATCGGAAGAAGAAGAAGCCATCCAACCAATGTCAAATATGCTGCTGAAAAGAGGAACGGATGGCTCCAATCGAGGTGTATGTCGAAGTATTGATCAAAACCTGAACCGAAGAGTTCGATCACAAACGGAGCGTTGAGCCTCATCGGCTCACTTGATAGCGTAAACGGATCGGAAGAGAGGAAGAGTCCAGCTGACCAGAAGATGAATCCACTGAGTAGCATAACCAAAGGGACACTGATTGAGGAGTAGGCTAATGACTTACGATTCGGCCATGGTCGAGCATCCATCCTTGGTAATGTTGGAATGAAGAAAATTCCGAATGGCCATATGAAATAGGATGCAGACAGGCCTGAGAAGAGCCAAAGGAGGATGGAGGGGTCCGGTATTGGTAAAATGTGACCGCTACGCACACCGTATTGCGCTGATATCTTTGATTGCACAAAGGAAGCGATTCCCAGAGTAAACAAAATTGGCAATACATATCCAATCATTGCATCAAGATAAATCGACTCGATGAACCAACCACCTTCTGGCCTTCCAGAATCCATCCATCGAATACCAGAAAAAAGTACGGTAATAATAGAAGCAACCCACATATACACATGGATCCTTTTTCCAGGAAACTGTCCGTGAGGGAGTGGTAATGCTGTGAGTTGATTGAGATCACCACGTCGCAGGCGTGCCATCCAACCAAGTTTCTCCAGATAACTGTTTAATTCAATAAGTCGTTTGTCAAGATGTTCTGCTTCGACATCCCATGTTGGCCAAAGACCACCAAGATGAGATTTTACAGTCATATACCGACCGATAATACTCGCCAATAAATCGCGCTGAGTCCACGTATTTTTATGCGCAGAAAGGGGAATCAAATCAGCATCATTAGATTCGGACATACGACAAAACTCCCCCCTTATGGAATAGGCTGGTCATAACTCCCCCATCAATCATGCCCTTTGGACAGACAAATCGAAGAATCACTTATTCTTGAATCGCTTTAATCGGAACGTTTCTTCACGTTCCATTTCTTCAAGTCTGAGTTGAATGAATACCTTTGCTTCCTCAAGTTCTGGAATAACCTTGAACTCGAGAGCATTGACACGGCGCTTTGTAGCTTCAATCTCTTCAAGAAGTCGCTTTAGAGTTGCTTCCATTTCTGCAGCAGTAACAATCTTCTCAATCAATTCACTGAATGTATCACTCGCTTCGTCGATGTACGGAGAAGAACCAATGAAACCAACACCTCGTTCTGCAAATGTTGACTTGAGGTTTGTACCGCTGACGGAAGGAACGACAACACCCATGATGTTTCTTCGTTCAACTTCAACCTCTGGATGAGCGCTGTTGGCAATTGCTGCTGCGCGTACTGCAAGACCGCCTTCAATTGCGTTAGCAAGATCAATGCGTTGTTTTGCAAGTCGGTATGCTTCAGTAATCTCCTTCTTTGCTTCAATCATAACCGAAAGAAGTTGACGGAATTCGTGGAAGAGACCATCACGCTTCATTTTCAGAAGTTTGTAACCGTTTTTGGTCTGCTTGATGCGACCCTTGAGTTTAATCAACTCGCTTCGGGTTGGTTTGATGTCAAGCGCCATTTGTTCACCTCAGTATTCAGGAGCGGTTCTCTGGATGGTACTTGTCAATCCAATCTTGGTCTAGACGTACAAGGTACTTGGTGTCAATTTCGGACATGAGTTCCCAGCATAGATCGAGAGTTTCTTCGATTGAACGGTCTTCATCACGAGACTGGCGTAGGAAACGGTCTTCGAAGACACCGGAGAAGTCAAGCAGTTGCTTGTCACGCTCATTGAGTGCATCTTCACCAACAATTGCTACTAGACCACGAAGCTCGCGACCTTGTGCGTATGCAGCGTACATCTGGTCAGAGACAGACTTGTGATCTTCACGGGTTGTCTTTGCACCGATACAGGATCCCATCAAACGAGAAAGAGATGGAAGAACATTGATCGGCGGATAGATACCTTGTTGATGTAATTCACGAGAGATAACAATCTGTCCTTCAGTAATATATCCAGACAAATCAGGAATCGGGTGCGTAATATCGTCACCAGGCATGGTAAGAATTGGGAATTGAGTAATCGATCCCTTCTTGCCCTTTACGATACCTGCACGCTCGTAAAGCATTGCAAGGTCAGTGTACATGTAACCAGGGTAACCACGTCGTCCAGGAACTTCTTCACGTGCTGCACCAATTTGACGAAGTGCATCACAGTAGTTTGTCATGTCAGTGTAGATAACAAGTACGTGGTAATCGTGCTCGAATGCAAGATATTCTGCAGCGGTCAAAGCAAGACGTGGCGTGATGATTCTCTCAACAGCAGGGTCGTCAGCAAGGTTGACGAACAATACTGCATTCTCAAGAGCACCTGTTCGCTCTAGGTCAGAACGGAAGAAATTGTATTCTTCTGCAGTGATTCCCATAGCACAGAATACAACAATAAATTGTTCATCACTGCCAGGGAGTTTTGCTTGACGAGCAATCTGTAGCGCAATATCGTTGTGTGGAAGACCAGAAGCCGAGAAAATTGGCAACTTTTGTCCACGAACGAGGGTTGTACAGCAGTCGATAGCTGAAATTCCAGTTTGAATGAAATCGTGAGGGCTTTGTCGGCTGAATGGATTGATAGCAGCACCGATAATGTCGGCATTTTCTTCTGCAACAATATCTGGTCCACCGTCTCTTGGTCGTCCTGCACCGTCGAGAATTCGTCCTACGAGGTCAGTACTTACTGGGAGTTTGAAAACGTCTCCCATGAAAGTAACACCAGCAGTTCGGTCGATCTTAGCAGTACCTTCGAAAACTTGGACAATAACCAAATCGTCTGAGGTGTCAAGAACTTGTCCGTTCTTGATGCTTCCATCAGCCAGTCTTAGGCTGACGATTTCACCAAAAGCAACGGGTTCGGTCTTGTTCAAGAACACGAGCGGCCCTTTTACGTCTGTAATGGTTCGATATTCCTTTCCTGTCATAATTTCACGTCCTCAGTTTTCCTCCACGGTAGCAGCGATTTCATCGACCATGTTTTTCACCATGGATTCGATTGTATCGACGTAGCCCTTTTCGAATCGACCACGCATGAGCGCAGTACGAGCAGGTACGTTGACAACATCGTTGAGTTGTGCACCTGCTGCCATAGCATTCTTCGCAGCATCTTGGAAGCTAAGAATTGCCTTCGACATGGAGTATTGTAGGTTGATGTCACAGAATGCATCAACTTCGTGGAAACCGTTCTGTTGCAAGAAGTATTCACGAATCATACGTGCAACTTCGAGTGTCAGTTGTTGATCGACAGGCAATGCGTCGGAACCAACCAGTTGAACAATTTCTTGAAGTTCGGATTCAACTTGTAACAAACCACTGATTTGTGTTCGTACTTCTGGGAAATCTTGAGCGATGTTGTCTCTGAACCATTGGTTCAAACTCTGAGGATACAAAGAGTACGAATTTAGCCAGTTAATTGCAGGGAAGTGACGTTGTCGTGCAAGACCTGCGTCCAATCCCCAGAAAACCTTGACAATTCGGAGAGTTCCTTGTGAAACAGGTTCTGAAATGTCACCACCAGGTGGACTTACAGCACCGATGACGGTAACTGATCCATCGTCACCATTCTTGGTTTCAACACGGCCAGCACGTTCGTAGAATTCTGCAATACGAGATGAAAGGTACGCAGGGTATCCTTCTTCACCAGGCATTTCTTCAAGACGGGATGAAATCTCACGCATTGCTTCAGCCCAACGAGATGTTGAGTCAGCCATGAGCGCAACGTCATATCCCATGTCACGGAAGTATTCCGCAATGGTGATTCCTGTGTACACAGATGCTTCACGTGCAGCAACAGGCATGTTGGAAGTGTTCGCAATCATGACCGTACGGTTCATCAGAGGTTTTCCTGTGTTAGGATCAATCAAGTGAGGGAACTCGTCCAATACTTCAGTCATCTCATTTCCACGCTCTCCACATCCGATGTAGACAACGATCTGTGCGTCAGAGTATTTTGCAAGAGATTGTTGTGTAACGGTCTTACCAGATCCGAATGGACCTGGGATACCTGCTGCTCCACCCTTTGCAAGTGGGAACAGGAAGTCGAGAATACGCATACCTGTGACCAGAGGTGTGTCAGGAGCATACTTTTGGCGGTATGGACGAGGTGTTCGTACAGGCCACTTTTGCATCATCTGAATTTCTCCACCGTCTTCGAGAACGCAAACGGTTTCTGTTACATTGAAGTCTCCAGACTTGATGCTCTTAATGACGCCACTCATGGTTGGAGGTACCATAATCTTGTGAACGATGGTTTCAGTTTCTTGAACGTGTCCAATGACTTGTCCACCTTCAACTGCGGTGCCCTTCTCAACAACTGCCTCAAAGGTCCACTTCTTCTCGAGGTCAAATGCATCAGCATCAACACCACGAGTGATGAAAACGCCCATGACTTCTTCGAGAGTTGGAAGTGGTCGTTGGATTCCGTCGTAAATCTGGGTTAGCAGACCTGGTCCGAGAGATACGGACAAGGTTTCTCCAGTGTTGATAACTGGTTCACCTGGTCGCATACCCGATGTATCTTCGTATACTTGGATAACAGCTTTGTCACCGTGTAATTCGATAACTTCTCCCATCAATCCTTCGATGCCCACTCGGACAACGTCATACATTCCTGCGCTCATTCCCGTTGCGGTGACCACAGGTCCCGAAATTCGGTAGATTACTCCTTCATTACTCATGTTTATTTCCTCCTTTTTGGAATATCATTTCCACAGGTCGACTCCGATTGCTCTTCGAATGGTTTCTCTGAGCGTGTTGTCTTCTTCCGTACCGATACCAAGAACGGTCGGAGAGACAGAACCAGAAAGCTGCATGCGCAAACGATCTGGCAAGGAAGCAAGAACCGCGGAGTCAACCACGACGATTCCTACATCCTTTGAATTGAGAAGATTACGGAAGACCTTGATACGTTCTTCTTCATCTTCTGGATTGAATAGTGTTGAGATACCAGCAAGCTGGAATCCGAGGGTAAATTCTGGTGAACCGACTACTGCAATTTCCATCATCTCACCTCATAGTACGTGCGCCTCGAGTAACTCGGGCGGTAAACCGGCTAGGCGTCCACGGACAATCATTCGAAGGTCCGTAACTTCCTTTACTTTCATTGCAACATAGTGAACAATCGGCAATGCAGATACTGGATGGAGGTAGCTCATCCTCTGCATTTGTTGATGTTCTCGTGCGTGAAGCCATGTAACGACAGCGTCCAAAGAGCGTTCTTTTTCTGCGGTTTCCAAAGCGATTTCAAATGCTGCAATATCAAAGCGTGAATTGCTTCGAAGAAGATCCATCATTGCATCTCTGCCACCATTAGCAACAGAGGACAATGCACGCTTTGGCAACAAACGTCCTCCAGACAAGAGTTCCTCGAGAAGATCATTCCCTTCGATTCCGAAAGCAGATGCTTCCAGGACGTTGAGGATGTTCCGATGGTCAATTTCTGTGGACAAAACGTTTCGCAAGTATCTTGCATCGTTGCTGCTGTGTGAAAGCGAAGCCATTGCATGTGAGAAGTAATGTCGGTCAAGAGCATCTTCATATTGTGCAAGGCCAGCATTTTCTGGCAAACTCGTAAGAGCAGAACCGAATGACTTACGGCGCATTTGCAAAGCTGCAGATGGCAAATCATCTGCACTCTCCAGGATTTTAATCCATGGAGTATTGATTTCGTTCAAATCGGGCAGGATGTCCTTTCCGAGTTTTTCCGAGTCAATATCGTTAGCTACTGCTCTCAATACTGCTTTGGCATTTTGGTATTCATATCGGCCCGTGTAAATCTCAACGATTTTTCGTACTCTTCCGTTACAATAAGAGAGAATCTTTGACAATTCATTCTCAAGGTTGTGCGTAAGTGCAGCCTCAACCAAATCGCCACCAGTATATCTGGAAGCATAGAGGTTGATTTCGTTTTGATACCCACTTTCTGCTACAGCATTCGTGAGTTGGTCGGGTGATTGATTGATCAATTGACGCAGTCGAGCTTTGTCCATTAATGCTTGACGACGAGCCTTTGCTCGTGCAGCAACGTATGGTGTATTACCCGATAGCATCATTCATCCCTCATCCAAATAGTGTTTCGTTAATTGCAGCGCGTTCGTCGTTCCACGTTCTGTCAAGAAGTGTATCAAAACGGAAGTCGAATGAAACGGAACCATCTGCGGCTTCCATCATGAAGCCACCAAGTCCGTTAATTTCGTCTCCGATTGTACGAGAACCTGCTTCTTTCTTCAATGCAGCCGCATCAACAGTAACTGGCCTTAGAACGAAGTCTTTTCCAGAAATATCTCCAGCATGCTTCAACAAAGATTTCAGAAGAGTTGCTCTTCCCTTCATTCCGGGATCGGCAAGTTGTGCTTTTGCAGCATCATAAGTAGCATCCAAGACGCCACGACGTGCAATAAGCAATTCTTTCTGGTTTCCTTGTCGCGCACTGGCGACCATTTCTTGCGAGATTTGTTCAGCTTCACGCCCAGCACGGGCGCTTGCTTCGTCCGAGATGGACGTTGCCTTGGTTTCTGCTTCACCGACAATTGCATCTGCTTCTGCTTTCGCTTCTTTGAGCATAGCCTTGGCTTGCGCCTCAGCGGATGCAGCGATATCTTTAGCAAGTGTTTCAAGTGTCATATCATCATCTCCAGCGAATCAACAGACGAGTGTCTGCTGTAACGCCACAACTTCATAGGAAGAGTGGCAATGCACCGAGAATTACAATCGACTCAGGAAGAGCCGTGAAAATGAGTGCAGGACCGAATTTGCTTGAGTCTTCAGCGAGCATGCCGACAGCTGCGCTGCCGATGCTTCCCTGGGAGAACCCAGCGCCGAGACCTGCAAGACCGAGAGCAATACCTGCTCCCATGTCCTTGCCCCAGCTTTCGGTTGTCTCTGTGTCAGCGTCCGCTTGAGCGGAAACGCCCTGAGCAATCAGGACGAGTGCACCGAGCACGATCATCATTCGTAGGCTTTTCTTTAGGGTATTCTTGTTCATATTTTCTACCTCCTTAACGTCCAGTGGACTATGAATTCCCCTCAACATGTAGGGGTTGGCCGCCAAGCGGGGAATAAGCCCTGCCTGAGCCATCGTAAAACTTGCCCATCCATTCCACAAAGTGGAGACGGGCTGCGTGAATTGAAGGTGAAAGGAGACCGAGTGCTATTGCAAACACTTGGACGCCAATCCAAAGTAAGAAGAAGAGTGGAACCATGACATAATCGCCTGCTGAAACTGCATCGGTCATGGAAGCAAAGCCCATGTCGTTTCCTATTTCAGCAATTTTAACACCAGCAACACCAACTGCCATGATACGCAGATAGGAGAGGGTGTTTGCCAACAATCCGAATGTTTCGATCGGACCCATAATCACGCCACCAGCCCAGCCAAATCCTTCGAAGATGGCCAGAGCGATGATGAGTAATCCAACACCTGCAAGCATAATGAGAGCAGGGACAGTTGCTGCAAGGACTTCGTTATCCTTGTTCATGTATCCATATATGTGGAAGAATCCACCGAGAAGAATCATCATCCAACTTCCCTTTTCGAAGAATGCTGCGACGATTCCATGGGCTTTCATGACATTGAAGAATCCAATAATGAATCCAATGAAGAGATGAAGAGCTCCAATGTAAACGGAAAGAAGAACATAGTCTGTCAGAGCGCCTGTTGCTCGATGGAATGGAATATGAGTATGAGACATACCGAGTGTATCTGTTACAAAGGCTGGGAAGTGAATGGTATCATAGGTCCAATCATAGAAACCGATGAGTGGTGATGCATCGCCCATTACGTGGCCAGTCCCATCCCATACGAATCCAAAGCCTTCTGCGAAAAGGAATCCCCAGAACATACACCATAGACCCATTGACATGAGTACAGTGGTCGCGTTCTTGCCCATTGGTTCCTTAGCGAACGGCATTGAGCGAAGCCAAAGCGCGAGTAAGACGATGACAAATCCATAACCAAAGTCTCCAAGAATAAGACCGTAGATAAGTGGAAGTGTAATCATAATGAAGGTCGTAGGATCAAATGTGCCATACTTTGGACGGCCAACAAGGTCCACAACCAGTTCGAACGGTTCAGCAGGGCTTGCATTTTTGTAAGCGACAGGAGGTTCAGGCTCATGGTGATGGTTATCATGGTCATCGTGACCGTGGTGGTCGTCAACGTGTGCTTCGATCTCAATGTGAGAAACAATTCCTTTCAGTGAGTTGCGTGCTTTTTCTGCGTTTTCGGTTGGAACCCACGCATCGAGAGCAAAGGCCTGGTTTGAAACAGCCAACGATGTTGGAGAAGTATAGATAGCATCTTCTCTTCGGAGGTATTCTTCGATAATCACGAGGTCAGAACCATGTTCTTCAGCCCATGCATCGAGCGACTTCTGGTTTGATTCAGCAGAAGACTCAGCTTTGGAAATTGCTTCTTTTGTTGCTGCAACTCTAAGAGAAGGAGTTCCCTTTCCGGAAGGAAGCTGGATTGCCTTGGCGTTCAACTCGGCCAATGCGATTTGAACTGCTGCTGCGTCAGCTGGAGCACATGCTACTGCAACAAGACCTGCTGGGCAAAGATACTCGATTCGAGATGCCATGTCTGCGAAGGCCTTGTGTGCCTTCGAGGAATTAGGAGTCTCTGCAACATAGATTTCTACGCCTTGGTATCCAGAGAGAAGATCAAGGGAAATGTTGAGGGGCACAAGACGCTCGAAGACACGAAGTTGGTCACTAAGTGATGAAATATCGGATTCAGCCTCACGGATTGCTTCGATGTTTTCTAAAGCAGCGTCAACCTTTGACGACATTTTCTCTGCTAGTTTCTTTGCGTTTGAATTCGAAAGGGGGCCCTTTGAATTGTGAACTGAAACTGCGCTGCGAACTGCACGTACTTTGAGAAGAAGAGCGCTGATCATGTCAGCATCTTCGCTTTGGATTGCTCGACCGACACCGATTCCTTCCTCGAATTGTGTGTAATCTTCAATGTGGACGCATCCTAAATCCGAGCACTTTCGAACGATGTCATGCATAGCATCAACAGGCGCCGCCAATGTGAGACGGGACATGTCGACGGTTGAGAACATGATATCACTTCATTGATTGAGGAGTCTTTCCACGATGAGAGAAACTGCTGCATCTTGTTTCTTACCAGCGTCGCTTTGAACTGCTTCGACTGATTTTGAGCCTTCTTTCTGAACCTTGGTGACGTTCTTCATAGCTGCTTCACGAGCAGCATCAAGAGTAGACTTGATTGTTGCTTGGGCATCTTCTGCGGCCTTGGAGACCATATCTGCTGCATCACGTCGAGCATCGCTGAGTATTCGACTCGATTCACTCTGAGCGTCAGAGAGAGTCTTTTCAGCAGCCTGCTCGGCTTTTTTGATGCTCTGGAGGACTTTTTCCATACCCATTACAACCACTTTGCCTCGACCACCGAGAGGGGGTTTATGAGGCTAATGGATAGACTCGATGAAGAAATAAGCATCAAATTGGTTTTTTCCCACGGAATCTGCTCGACATTAAGAATGGATACAGCAGTCGGCCTGAAACATTTTCAAAGCCCACTTCTATCATCATATTCCGATAATATTTGTTCGTACCGTAGTGCGTGTAGGATCTTGCGAGCCCTTTCCATGGGTGATCTTTGGTCTTCGTGACCCAACGAGCCATCCATTGAACCATCGTACTCATCCAAATTCTGCCGGCCAAGCCATGAAGTGCGTTTGCCTTCCCAGCATCACACATCACCAACTGTCCACCTGGCTTGAGGACACGGAATATTTCTTCAAGTCCTTTTTTCTTATCCTGAAAGTCACGGAATGAAAAGAGGCAGAATACCATGTCGAAGGAATTGTCTTCCAATGGAATCTCTTCAGCAATTGCTTGGACATATGCTGCAGGTGATTCTCCACGCTCTTTGCGTGCAGCATCAACTCGCTTTTTGGCAACTTTGAGCATTTCTTCAGACGGATCGAGACAAGTCACGTCTAGGCCCACGAGATCTTCGGCAAAGCTCCCTGGTCCACATCCTACTTCGAGAATTTTCATGCCCTTTGAGGCATGATTGCGAACATTACGCCTCCAGCGTTTATCTTGACCGAATGTCATTAATCGATTTACTCTGTCGTAATCAGGAATGGTTGCTTCGAGTTGCTCTTCCAACTCTGTCCAAGCATCCAAATCAATTCCAGATGGGTCGTAACCACCCGTTGCTGCACGACTTGACATGGCTGATGGCAGGCTTCGCCCTCTTTGGAGGTGTCGCTTCGACCAGTAAACAACTTCAAGCGATACGCTCGACTGTTTCTGGCGTGATACCCTCTTCTGGAGTAACACGGAAAACCAACATCTTCAGATTCTCAGGAGCGTTTCTGAATTTTGATACGATCATTGATGTTTCGAAATCAGAACCAATCGTACGTACTCCGAAGGTCAGTACCATGTCCGCAATACTTGCAAGTTCTTGTCGTATCGAAGGAGACAAACCATTGACTGAAACGCTGATTAAAAGAAGCCCACGGTACATTTGTGTGTGTGCTTGTAACATACGAATCATTGCAACAACCCGATTTGGATCATCACGTTGCAAGAAGAAATCAAGACTGTCAATAGCTGCTCTGAAGTATGGTCCTAAAGCCATGATTTCATTGGTCACTTCTGTGAGGTAGTCTTGGTTATTCTCATCAACGAATCGAGTCTGTGCAAGCCGCTGAATATCCTCTAGACGGAAACCCTCGAGGCGATAACGGCTTGCTAAAAGCTCTCGTTCGAGAACATTTGAATTGTATTCCTCGCCAATTGTACGAACGTTGATGTCGAGAGGCCATCCGTATTTCTTGAATACACGGACAATTTCTGGTTGTCCTTCATTGGTTGAGACATAAAGCGTATTTTCGGACTCTTCGGCAGGAGAAACGTACTGCTTTGCGAATAGTTCAGCACCAGAACCCGTTTCAGTAAATGCGACCATTGTAAATCCACGAGGGACTCCTCCGTTCATTTCACCATCGAACTTGGGGACTCCAAAAGAGCCGACTTGTCCGAAGAATTCTTCATCTTCCTCATCGAATGTAATCTTCTTCTTCATCTAAATCCCTCATCAATGGATGACCACTTGCCCACGATCAACAAGATCCGTACAATACAAATCGAGGTTCGAAAGAACCAATGGAGGTGTTTGGTCGGGAACGTTAAGAATAATCGAGAGAACTTCTCTCTGTCTAAAGGTGTTGATAAATGTGTGAAGATACTCAGCAAGCATCCGATCCTCGTTGTAAATTGCAAGCGCATTTACGCTGTCGATGAATACGAAATTTCTTGCTGAAGAGGTTGTTCGTAAAATGTACAAAGTGCGGAGAAGTACTGATTCCAGCATAATCGGGCTATCGACAAAGTGGATGTTTGGATATGCAACATCTGTACCTCCTAAAATTCCAGAAGAGACAAGGTCAATGAATTGGATATTCGAAACATCAACACCGATTGATTCGAAGGCCTGAATGATCTCAACAGCACCACGACTTGCAGTGATGTAGACTCCACCCATCTCAAACATCTGCATCAATGGGAGCATTGTGCTTGCAGTAACCATGAAGGCATTTGAGTTACCACAGCGAACTTGTACTGCGCTGTTGAGCGAGATAGTCGAGAGTTGTTCAGCGATTCTCTGGTCAAGTTCAAACATATTCATGCACCCCAGTGAGCGTTTTCGTTTTGCGAGCCCCATTTCAACATAGGCGTAAGCATGACGCCAAGTGGCGTTAGTTCAATAGCGTGTTTTGCACGACTATGGGATGTACCACGCATTTTGACAACTTGCAAGAATCTCAGTAAGTGACCCATACGTTCAACGTCACCCATGACAACAATCCCGTCTGCAATCGCCTCTTCTACACCGAAAGATGACCAGTGAGCATTCTCAGTGGCTGATGTGATTTCAGATATGAGAATGGTTGTACAACCAAGAGTAGCAAGTTTCTTTCCAAGTGTAAACAAGAAATCTCGAATAAGTTGTTCAGATTTAATTTTGTAACAAAGTGTCGTAACTGAATCGATAACCAATCGTGTAACACCGATTGTGTTGACAATATCGGTAATTGATTTAATCAAGGCGTGAACGTCATCCAAGTCGAAGGTAGATTTATCGAGCCCTAACCAAGAATACAAAACGTCCATGTCAAATACGTTGATCAAACCTGTATCAACCATATTCATGTCAAAGAATGCATATTGTCGAATGTTTTCAAGAAGTTTTACCGAAGGCTCAGTTGCTGTAAAGTGAGCACAAGCTTCGCCTGCAAGAGCACCACGGACGAGGAATTCCATTGCCAAGGTGGTTTTTCCAGAACCACATGTTCCCGAGGCCAAAACCGTGGAACCATAGGGGATGCCACCTCGCAGAATTTCATCCAATCCATGGATGCCTGTTACACAACGGTCTCGTGAATAAGTGGAAGCAGCCTGCACGGGTATCAACTATCCCAGTGCCACCGAGTTCATGAAGCATTTGTTACGCTAGAAGGCACGTCGCCCGGTGTTGCTACTTGATTAACACTCCATGAAGCAGAGTTTAGTGGGCTGCCACCGTCCCAAACAAGTGCGTTGTTTATTCCAAGTAACAGCCCTGTCTGACCGCCCCACTCGGCTCGAGAGTTTGGAAGTGGTTTCGTTTGACTAGGACGCGTAAATCGTAATTCCATCACACTGCTACCATCATCGAGCAGATTCATAGAGCCAGTACCAAGGATTCCAAACGTTCCCAAATCAATTATTTGTGTCGCATTACCTTGTACTTGAGATGAAACTGAGCCAGTAAATAATGCAATAGAATGACCGGTTATGACACCACTTTGGAATAGAACATTGTTGGTAGCACTCGGAGATGTTACGTTTAGAGACCATCCATAGAGGCTTGTTGCAAAGGAATTATCGTTGTAAACTTCAATCCACTCAGGCCCCCCTCCTATCGGACGAACCATGACTTCTGTTATTATGAGATTCTCACTTTGCCTCCCTGCATCATGAACTTGTAAGGTAACGGTTAGAAGTTCACCTGACATTCGAACAACACTTGAGGCCGTAGAAGCCATTCGAGCCGAGTTGATATCTGATCCTCCTTCGAAAAGAACGAGTCCGACACGTGTGCTATTTGTGGAAGTTTGAACACTGATATGGAGATAAGCACTGAGATCTTCAGCAAGACCAAGCCCTTCTGAAAAGGATTCGAGTGTCACATTAGATAAGGCATTGAGACGATTTACATCGAGTTCTCCTTCAAGAATAAGTCCCGTTTGAACACGTCCTTTTTGTAAATCCAAAGCGCTTACAACGTTCCATTCAGAGGTCCCGTTAGCATGATCCAAATCACCGTCTTCCAAAGCAGGAACAAACCAGCCAGGACCACCCACCAGATGGTCGAGAGCGGATACTGTGGCTTGATCGACTTGATCGATTTCGGTATCATTCGACCCCATTTCAAGTTGTGCCAAAGACATGAAGGCAGTTAAAATCATGAGGAAAAGTGTAAACGCAGAAAGGAATTCAATGACGGCTGTCAGCCCCCTTTCGTCTGAGCGAATGCATGTGTGCTCAGTCTCCTCCATGACATCACCAACACAAACGAAGTCATGAACGTTGCCGAACCATCAAGGGGTGAATTTAACGTAATTCGACCCCAAATCAATCGATGAGTCTTTGAATCATCCATGCGACCATTGTATGATGACAGGAGCGGATAGCATGACCGTTGGCAAAAAAAAGACGAGCATTAGCTTGGTTTTCATTATGCTTTTCTCAGCATTTTCAATGCTAGCATATGTACCGAGTGCATCGGCAGTGGAACAAGTAGACCTTGCAATTGTGTCTGGCCAGACTCCTGTCGAGGATCGCTTTTACTCTGCATTCGATCCGATAACCTTCTCAGTAGAGGTCGAAAATCAAGCATTGAGTCCATTGACAAACTCACGAGCCATGAAATGGTACGTGTGTGAAGGAGACCTTAACGAACTGCCTTGCATCTCAAATAACATCAAAAATGGCGGCATGAATGTCATTGGGTTACTTAGCGGCGAATCAGGGAACTTCTCCGATTCCAACAGATGGTTCCCGTCTGGGTCCAGTGGCACCTTTACTGTGGTTTTCAAATTCGTGAATTCAGATGTAGACACGAGTGATGATATTTTATCGTACAACATCAACCTAACAGCCGAATTCAGTGACATAGCAGTGGACATGGAACAGGATCCAAGAGACACTCTTTCAGGCCTACACACTTACAATAATGAAGTGGTATTGAACACCGAAGTCGAGTACATCATGGACATCTATGGTGTATCAAACACTTGTGGAACATGTAATCTTGTAGCAAACATTGGATGGAACTTAAGAACGCTTGATGGAACTCTTGTCAGTAATGCGACTCGAAGCGTGACAAATCTCTTTTCAGGAGGATATGAGCAGCCGTTCACAACAGAACTACCTGCCTTAAATTATTCAATGCCAGGCAGATTCATTTTCGAATTCGGACTCATAAGTAGCTCTAGCGACTACGACGGAGATCTAAATTCATTCAATGACCTCACGCAGATTGAAATCGTTCTAGACAATACTCTCGATTTACGAATCGCTAGCATGTATCCGTCTCATGACCAATCGTCTCCCGCTTATTACTACGGCGAGGATATGATCTCCGCGAAAATAGAAAACATTGGTAATTTCACAATATCTAACACGGTTGTAAACTTTGAGATGTTTGACGCACAAGGAGAATCTGAACACATTGAGATGTGTGATATCGATATGCTCGGACCATCTCAGTTCATCACATGCACCTTCGATATCGTCGAGATTGGAGATGGCAAAGAGTTGCGAGTCTACATGCCAACATCATTTGATGGACGGGCAGACACTGCACCTTCGGATAACACATTGATTGAATATGCTGACATAACCGCAGGAGCAATCAACCCAATGATAGGACTCAATACGGTCTCAGGCACATTTACAACAGCAGATACAATCGAACTTACCGCATTGACGAGTAATTTTGCAGCCAATCCACTCAACTACACATGGACACTTGACACTGCTATTCAACTCGGGCATGGACAATTCCTAAGTGTCAATGCATCATTATTCCCTTTGAAATCCTATATTGTAGGATTAACAGTCACAGACGCTCTTGATAATACAGAAGAAGTATTCAGGACCATACAACTTATTGATGAAGTCGTCATTGAAGAAGAACCTCTTATGACCGGATCTGTTGTTTCCCTAGACAAAGCTGCATTTTCGTACGATTATTACCTGCCACTTCAAGGATCAGAATACAACATTGCAGGTGGTAAAGAACCATTGATGATTCTCGAACTGGATGTAATGCAACTTGAAGATAATACGCAACCAGCAGACATCCAATCGATGGAGATTCTCATCAACCTCTCGGCACTCCTGCCAGACATGATTCCGTTTGATTCTGTAGAAATTCTTGAACTACCAGATTCAACAGGAACGTATTGGGATTATCTTGAATCTCCCGATTACTATGTGTATGACGAAGTTCAAAACATTTCATTGAGCCTAAATAGCAATACTGTATTGCTCTTCATTGGATCGTTACCCGATGCTAATGTAACAGCCAACAACACTGCTTACAACAAACTATCCGGTGGTTCTATAGAACTAGAGTGGTCTTCAGAAGGAGATATTTCAAATCCATACCTTGGAGGCTGGATGATCTACAAACTACCTGTCGCCGAAACGGGAGGAACAGTATTCCCGAACCCTGCTGAAGAAGATAGTGAAAGTTTGTGGACACAACTTATCGATGGACGTTTGGTAGATATGGTTTCTATATCGACTTCGAATTGGGTTGATCCAGAACCGCTCCCTACAGGGACATGTGCGTCTTATGCCCTCATTCCTGCAAATCGTGCTAACGTACCGGATTTATCTCGAATCAATGTGTTCATGAACGACCAAGGCAGTTCCATGTTGTGCGGAGATGCAATCGCACCAGAAAGCACAGTATCCTCATTCACCCATTCATACAGATTTACAAATTCTACAACTTGTTTTGACCTGCAAAAAAACTGGAATTCATGCTATGAATTGAACCTCACCTGGACATGGCCTCAAAATGAAGCAGACGGCGAAGTAACATGGAATATGTATCGCCTCAACACTCGCCCTAGTGGTCTTGATTTGCGGTATGTAAATCCGATTGCTACTGGCCTGAGTGGTGTCCAAGGTGAAACAGGTACATTCAATCAATCTGGTTTGGAAGCAGATGGCATACGCCCTGAAAGAACATACTTCTACGTCCTCACCCCTGTTGATGGAAGAGGAAATTCAGCAGTTATTGCGGAATACCCGAGTGAAAACACAGAACGCGTAGAAATTGAGAATCAGTGGTGGGATTACAACCAACACATCATTCCTGAAGAACCAGAACCGCCTGAACCTCCACTCGGCATCGATTGGATTGGAGATTTAGAAGACTCAATGACTGTTAAGGAATTCCAATATGCAGGTATGGGAGCATTGATCCTCGTTGTACTGAATGCACTACTCATACCAATGATGGTTAAGCGAAGGAAGAGACTCAAGCGCATCATAGCTGCTCGAAACCGTCGAATGGGCACTGCAAATATGGCAGAAGAATTCGAAGATTTCTTCGACTAATAGCCCCGCTATTTTACTAAATTACCAACCGTCATATTCATGTCGGAAAGGTCGGTGGCTTGCTTTACTGCGGTGATCGCATAGCCTGGCCATTGCGCTGGATTGCTAATCCAGTGGGTTCTACCCTCGGGAGTTCGAATCTCCCTCACCGCGCCACTTTCTCAACCTAATGGACCGAGTATTCCAAGCCAGTTTGGAGGAATGAATGAAATGATTACCAGTGAGAAAAACATGTATCCCAAGTAGAAAAGGGAACGGAAGAAACTCTTCGCAGCCTTAGGCATTCGACCATTCTCATCCAACGGCTCATCGATATCGATTCCCCACACAGATTTCGCATACCAGATCGTAAGGCCTCCTGCGACAAATGACCAAAGTAACGGCAGGCCAGAACTCGGCCAGAAACATGGAACTGAACCGAGTAGTAAAAGTCCTACACAGTAAAATTTGGATTCTGTAACTGTCCGTTTCGCCCCCTTTACTTCATTCATCATCGGAACATTTGCTTTTGCATATTCCCCAGAACGATACAAAGCAAGCGCCCAGAAATGAGGTGGCGTCCAAAAGAAAATGAGAGCAAAGAGCATCCATGGAATCGGTGAGCCCAAATCAAGAGGATTTAGAGAATCAATCGATGCTGCTGCTGCACCAGCCCATCCAATCAGAGGTGGAGTTGCTCCTGCAACACCTCCAATGACGATGTTTTGTGGCGTTCTCCTCTTCAACCACATGGTGTAAATAAAGACGTAGAAAAATACTGAAAAGAAAGACCAGAAAGCAGCCTTCCAGTGAAGTAAGAAAAACAAAGATGAACCCAGTACTGAAATGGCGATACCAAACAGAAGAACCGTTGTTGGCGTCAAATGTCCTTGAGGCAATGGTCTGTGCTGTGTCCTGCGCATCAATGTATCAATATCTCGATCGTACCACATATTGATCGCATTTGAACCACCTGCGCTTAGGGTACCTCCAATAACGGTTATTGTCGAGGTCCACAATGTGTCAAACCACGTTCGTTCGATATCGATGAGGTCATACCGGGCAAGAGAATCATGGACAAGTATTGCACAAATTGCTGTAATCTGCAGGAGGACAATTACTCTTAGTTTCATCAGTTTGATGAAAAGAGAAAACATCGAAGGAGCAGACTCTGTTTGTTCCATCATTCTTCCTCAGTACCATCGATTTGCTTGAGATGTGTGAGTCTCAGCATCATTAGCGTTACCGCTGCAGCAATGAAGGAAGCAACGCCAAAGACAAGATGAAGGAGAGAAAAGGATTCTGGGAATTCGTTTGCGTTTGCAAAAACAATGTACATTCCTCCAACAAACACATTCAGAATCCATAGACCAGTGACAACTTCAGCTGCTTTTGAAAAGCCTTCTCCTTCATTGAAATCTCTTGAATCCACGCGAACACGCGCTGCATTTAGAATAAGAATGACACCTACGATCCCGGCACCAAATCGATGAAGCATTTGAACGAGAATACCTGGGCCATCAATACTGGGTAAGAATGAACCTTGACACTTCGGCCATCCATTTGGAAAACCTACAGAGCACCCTTGATTGTATTGCCCACCTGCTGTACTTGAAACCCATGCGCCGAGGATGAGGAGGATGAAGACTGAACTGGTGATGCCAATGAACCGTTTCTTTTGTTTGTCAATGAAGGCCTTTGAGGCGCCAAGGAACTTCCAGTCACAGCCTTCCGTTACCCGCATTGACATGTATTGCCAAATCAGAAGGGAAGTAAAGATACTTGCTAGTGATAAGTGAAGTGCTACAGTCCAATCTGCGTTATCAAAATACACCGTTACAGCACCAACTATCGCTTGAACGACGAGTAAGACAGCAGAAGCAACGGAAAGGTTCCTCAGTCCGTCCCCATACGTTTTTTTCTTTCTATGAGCAACAAATACATTCACCAAAATTGGGACAGCGATGATTCCAACAAGCATTCTGTGGAACCATTCAACGAATATTTCAAACATTGAGTATCGGTGATCTGCTCCACGGCTGTCAATCTCGTCTGGATGTTCTTCCCAGTATGCAGTTTGTTCTGCTTCATCGACTGTGAAACCCCACGTCCCGAAACACTGAGGCCAATCAGGGCAAGATTCTCCAGCATCGTTAATTCGGATTGTCCCTCCAACAACAATGATGAGTATGGCCATCCCTGTAAGGACAAGGGGCAGAGTGGAAGGCCGCTTCCACCAAGGTTGGTCCATGGTTGAGCGTGAAGGCGGCCCTCTTTTAACAAGACCCTGCGTCCAAGAACCATGATGAGATTCAGAAAGGCCCTTGTTTGTGCTCTTGTGCTCGTTATACTCTTGCCGACATCTATCGGACATGGTAACGGGAACGATGAAGAAGCTGCTTCCATTCATGATGTGAAAACATTCGATGTTCAATGTGCCTTGACAAACGATACATGTCTCTCCTCATCCACCACTCATTTAATCGAATATTTCTCCGCAGATTGGTGTGAGCCATGCAACCTTGTATCTGCTGAACTTGCAGAATTAGACCGTACGGATGTCACGTTGTTACAACATCATCCATCGCCCGCAGATTTACATTTCCTGAGTGATTCAAAATTTCGTTTCGAATCAACATATGGGTTTTGGGGCGTTCCAGACCTTGTACTAAATGGTGAAGGCTTGCTTACAGGGCCTTCACAGGCACAGGAATTAGGTCCTGTACTCGACAACTTTTCACGTGAATGGAGTGGATTCACTTCAATATCACTCAACAACGGAACACTCTCATGGATCTCTGATGACGGCGATGAAGTTCATGTTTGGGTGACTGAAAACAGTGTTCATGAATTCAATAATCAGGACCAAACTCATGTTGTAAATCATCACATTGCAATCGACGCTGACAACCAAACGCTTGACTTATCCCAGCTGATCAACGACAACACAACTAGCATCGTCGTTACTCTCGAATCACCTGGCCGTTTTGAGTTGAGAAGTGCCTCGACGCTATCATCCCAAGGATACACGCTTATCGATGAAAAGAATGATGAAATTCGCGATGAAACAAAAAACAACGGACGTGAATACGATATGGCCATTGCGGTCTTCGGTTTATCGATGGCAGCACTCATTCCAGCGTTGATTATGTATGCTCGAATTGTCCGTAAAGAGGATAATTACAGTCAAGAATCAGAATGATGTTCTTCCGATGGGTTGAAGAACAAGGCCTCAGTCGAAACGCTACGACGGTTTTGTCGTAGGTGTAAAAAATGGTCAAGCCAGCACGTCTCCACACACGTTTCGAACGAGCAAGAATCATTGGTGCTAGAGCACTCCAAATCGGAATGGGCGCCCCACTTTACGCAAACGAAAGTGAACTCCGCGAAGAGTTCAGAGCCGAACTTATCTCACTCTATGGTCTCGAAGAAGCAAGCGTCCGCTTCGTTCTCGACCCACTAAAGATCGCTGTCTATGAATACGATAACGAACTTATCCCAATCGACATCGATCCGCATCTCGATTAATCGGAATTAAATCCGTAATAATCGGACGAAACGACATCTGCAAGGTTTTTCCTCGGCAGAAGCATTGTTCGAACTGCCCACAAATCTTTGAAAATCCTGTAGGTTGCCGTCTTGTCGAGGTAATCGACTCCACTCGAACCACCAGTCCCCATACGACGTCCAATCATCCGTTCAACCATTCGAGCATGTGAATGTCTGAACAGGAGCATGGATTGTTCGAGTTGAACAACTGCGTCTACGAATTTACGGGGCCAGGAAAGAAGTGGCAACTCAGGATATGACTCAATGAAGAGCAAGCCAGCTCGAGAACGACTTGCTTTTCCTTCAGGCGACAAGAAATCACTGACTTGGACTTGGTTTGCATCCATACGAGGACGGAGTGATTCTTCAGTCCCGTGACCGATGGAGATCATGTGTGAGACCACCTGATCTGCATGAGATTTCATTGCATTTAGGTGAGCTGAAATGAATTCATCAACAACAGTTGAATCTTCTTCATCAGAAGGGACAGAACCGTTGATAGGTGTTCGAGAAAGCCACTCAAGGACTAAATCGTTCAATGTCTTTTCAGTTGCTATTGTCTTCATAATCTCAAATGCGTTGTCTGAGATCTTCTTTTCACTGTGCAACTTTTTCATGTGCTCCATAGGATCCATATCCGCAACACGTTGCTCTTGTTTCAAACCAAGACGCATTTCGAGTGCTCGCATTTGCCATGATTCGAAACCAGAAGACGTACCCAAGCGGTCTCTGAAGGCCAAGAAACCTTGGGGACTCAGTGTTTCCATTACTTTCCATTGATTCGATAGGAGACGAAAGATTTCAATCACACGCTCAAGATGGTGAACCATTGCAGGAAGTTTTTCTTCGCGCACAGATTCTTCAGAAAGATATCTATGAACTGCATCGAGCTCTGCACGAATCTGCTTAAACCAAAGCTCAAACGTTTGATGTGTGATAATAAAATGCATCTCGTCATTTGATGGAGAAGGTGAATGACCTTCAGGTCCTGATTGCAACTTTAGAAGTTCATCGAGTTGTAGATATCCTGAATATGTCATCCGGCTAACAGGGGTACGGGAACTCGCCATGTTCGTTGATATGCATTCGGCACTTGAACTCTTCACAACACTGATATCAAAGTTTATTCAATAACATCGTGATATTGGGATAACAGTCATAGAGTGCATACTAAACCCCTCGACATGGGCGTAGACCACTCCTCACTTCTCTCCTGGCTCGCGGACTACGACAAAGAGAACATTACCATTGGTGTCGTGGCTTCTCATTCATCCCTTCAGATCCTTCATGGGGCACGTCAGGAGGGTTTCAAGACTCTAGGAATCGCAGTTGGCGAAAACCGAAGGCGATTCTACAAGGCATTCCCAGGCGCAGAACCAGATGAATGGCTTATGCTTGATGATTATCGTGAAATGTTAGACCACGCCGATTGGCTGAAGAGCAAGAATGTGGTCATTATTCCACACGGTTCTCTCGTTGAATACCTTGGAAGCGAAAACTTCCGCAATTTAGAAGTTCCAACCTTTGGCAATCGAGACATTCTACGATGGGAAAGCAGTCGTGCAAAGCAAAGAGACTGGCTTCTTTCAGGAGGCTGTACAATGCCAAAGGTTCTCGAGGACCCTCACGACATCGATGGACCCGTTATCGTAAAATACGCAGGAGCAAAGGGTGGAAGAGGATATTTCATCGCTCGTGATTACCGCGATTTTAGAAGAAACGTGGATATTGAAGAAGAATTCACAATCCAAGAATACGTGCTAGGTTGCCGGTATTACCTCCACTTTTTCTTCGACCCCCTTGCAACTGACGGATTCCAAGTTCAAGGAAAGGGAAAGTATGCTGGAAAGAACCTCGGCCGTTTGGAACTTCTCTCCATGGATCGAAGAGACGAATCAAATGTTGATGAATTCTACAAACTCGGGTCGTTAAGAGATCTTCGAGAAGCTGGAATGGAACCTTCATTTGTCGTCACTGGGAATCAGCCAGTCGTCATCAGGGAATCTCTTCTTCCAAGAGCCTTTGAAATGGCTGAAGGGACCGTTGCTGCTTCCTATGAGCTTGAAGAAGGTGCTCGTGGCATGATTGGACCATTCTGCTTAGAAACAATCGTCACTGATGCTTTAGAATTCAAGGTCTTTGAGATTAGCGCACGAATTGTTGCTGGATCAAATCCATTCGTTGGCGGTTCACCTTACTCTGATATCAACGAAACACGCATGTCCACTGGACGACGTATTGCCCGCAGCATCAAGAACGCATTGAAGAACGAACGTCTTGACGACATTCTCTCTTGAGTTGAATCAGCCTAAGTCAGGCGCAGGTGGAACACCTGAGCCATCGTCTTCAACATCGTCAACTAATTCGTTTTCAATCTCATCAACTAATTCACCGAATTCGAGTTGTTTTGGAGTTGCTTCTTCTTCGAGAATCTTGTCTGCTGATACCTCACCGGTTTCTGCAAGACGAACTTGTTGCTCTAATTGACGCTTGATTTCCTCTCGCTCTTCCATGGTTGGAACATTGAAACTGCAGACAAGTTGAATCTCTTCACCGAAGGTAAGTTCGCCAGAGTATTCCAAAAGATCGCCATAAGCGTTCGCAATGACTTGAAACTTAGTTGGGTCTTTCGAGCGTCGCTTCTTGTGCTTCTTGTAGTAATGAACGAAGACCTGATACGTTCCTGCAGGTGCTTGACCTTCTGGCCAAACGACGTTTTCAATTGGTTTGCGTGAGTCAGGACGAACGTTTGCGTCGACATCGAGCTCACCATTACATGATGATTTTCGGTTACCACCGTGGATTCGTTCGCCAGATGGGCAAACGACGTGAAGATCGAGATCGTTGTAGTTATTCCACATCAGAGAAACCTGAACATCTGAGGAACGGGCACCTTCTCTTTCAAGACGAGCTCGAAGTTCATCGAGTGCTCTGTTCGCTGCTTTGCGGCGTTCGAGTGCATCTTTCTCCTGAGCAGCTTGGATTTCAGCCAAGCGTTGTTCCTCTGCAGCAGCGAGTTCTGCTTGACGGGCGGCCTCTTCTGCATTACGTTCTGATTGAGCAGCTGCATCACGTTCTGCAGCGAGTCTCGCTGCTTCTGCTGCTTGTTCTGCTTCTAAGCGATCTTTCTCTTGTTGTGCTTCTTGTTCTTTCTTGAGGCGTTCATGTTGTTCCTTTAGAGCAGCCTCTTCTTCTTCCAATTGGCGGCGGTCTTTTTCACCCGATTCTCGAGCCCATTCTTCATCTCGCAGTCTGCGGCGCTCGAGCATCTGTTCTTCCGTCTCTTCTTGATCGTCGTCTTCGACAATATCTGGAGCAGGGCTCATGATTGGAATACTTGCAGGCTGTTGGAGGAGAGTAGAATCGCCAAGGAGATTGATGCTACCACCTGAAAGGTTTCTTCGTCGTCGCTCGGCTTCAATTTGCAAAAGTTTGCGTTCAAATTCGCCTCGGGCGCTAGAGAAACTGGAACTCTGTGCAGGCTTTCTTAGCCCATCAGCAACGATTCCACGACGCATATCAAGGTCGGCATCACCTCGAATGAGAATATACCATAGGCCAACAAAAAAGCCGCCTGCAAGTATTCCAACCATGAGCCAAGCACCAGTCTCCATGCACACCCCTAAACATAGTTCTTCTTTTATCATTCGCTTTGTACGTATCTGGTCATGGCTGAAATGCAAAGCATTGAATTGCAAGGAGGATTGGCCGGGTTATGGACAAAGCCTTGCGTCTGGAGAAAATGCTTCCAAATGGAAAGGGCCTATGGATTCCAATCGATCACGGATTGTCCGATTATCCAAATCATGGATTGGAAGATACCGAAGCATTGATTCGTGAACTTATCGAAGCAAAGGTAGATGTGATCGTTGCCCAAAAAGGACTTGTAAGCCATTATTCTCACCTTTGTCATGGTACTGAAACGAGCATGGTCATCCACCTTTCGGCTTCAACTCGCCATGGAGGGGAAGATGCGTCTCGGAAAGTACTGGTCGGAAATCCATCCGAAATCTTGTCGCGTGGAGGCATTGGAGCCTCTGCTCAAGTCAATATGGGCACAACTGGTGAAGCTGGAATGCTCGAGGCGCTCGGAAATGTAACTACAGACGCTCATCACATTGGACTGCCCGTCTTAGGAATGGTTTACGCTCGTGGGTCGAACTTGAATCCTGTACCTGGTGATCAAACACAAGGAGTTGCCCAAGCAGTTCGCGTCGCCTTTGAACTTGGATGCGACGTAGCAAAAACGACTTGGACAGGAGATTCAGAGTCCTTCAAACAAGTGACGTCGGCAGCACCGATTCCAATGCTCGTTGCAGGCGGCGCAAATACAGGAGATACTCGAAGCGTGTTACTGATGGTGGAGAAAGCAATGAAAGCGGGCGCTTCTGGAGTGTGCATGGGGCGGCAAGTATTCGCTCACAAACACCCCGGAAAAGTGGCTAAGGCATTGCGACGAATCATTCACGACGGATGCTCATCAACACAAGCCGCAGATGAATTCAATCTGTGAGGTAAAAATATGGAAGTCTGGCTCAAATCAAATTCCCCATCAATGAGTGATGGTGTTGATTTCTGCTTTTCAGCAGAACCATCTGAATCCACGATATCCATCAATGATAAGTTTCTCTACAAAGGAAATTCAAAGATTGGCGCCCATGTCCACATCGATTCAGAAGAACGACAACAGCATGCACGCTCTCTTGCAGGGACAGTAGAATGGATATTCCTCACTTTTGAAGATTGGTCGATGATACCTATCGAAAATATAGTCGCCGCGTGTGATCAAACGCCAACCAAGATTGCTGCTGAAATTATTGAACCATTACAAGCCCATGGAGCAGGTTTTGCACTCGAGATTGGTGTAGACGCTATCGTTTGTTCTGAACAGGAACTTGAAGCCGCTTTAATCGTTAAATCGCTTCGAAGTTCGACAGAAGAGAGCGTAGAAATACAACAAAACGACACTTTTGACACACTTCCCTTGTCTGAAGTAAAAATCACATCAATTGAATCTGGACATACCGGTGACAGAGTTTGCATTGATCTAACATCGTTGCTTGAAGTCGGCGAGGGCATGCTTATTGGCTCCACTGCCAGAAGTCTTGCCCTAATTCATGGCGAAACAATTGAATCAACCTACGTTCCGAAGCGACCATTTCGAGTAAATGCAGGCAGTGTTGAAGCTTACACGCTAATGGCTGATAAGACGACAAAATATCTCAGCGAACTGGTTTCTGGAGACAAAATCCTAGTCGTATCACATCAAGGAATTACCCGTAGTTGCACAATTGGCCGTTTAAAAATAGAGACTCGCCCATTCATTCTATTGAGGTATTCAGATGAAAAGCATAATGAAGCACATGTACTCATCCAACAAGCGGAGACGGTCAGGGTGCTCGACAAAAATGGTGCTGCTTGTTCTGTAACAGAACTTAGCGAAGGCGATGTGATTATTGCCTACAACACCAATGAAACCCGTCATATTGGCGTGAGCGTCTCAGCATCGTCTGAGGAGCGCTAAAGATGGCAATACTAGGGAGAGGTCGCGCACATGGCGCCTGTAGCCTACTTCATGCCGCAGGCACTGGATATGGTGCTAGCATGTCTCTTGACCTACCATTGGCGATTCGTTTGTTGGATAAACCAAGCAAACGGGATCTTGACGATGGAGACAGAATTCTCTCCTTCGTTGTTCAATCATGGAAGAAGGCTGGACACGAATTACCAATTCCTGAGGAAGACATCAATTGGGCCGTCCAGTCAACAATTCCAATCGCACAAGGTCTGAAATCATCCTCTGCCCTATGTGTCGCAGCAGTCCGAGCACTTTGTGATGCCACAGAAACTCAACTCGAATTAGCAGATATTGTTGCGATAGCAGTTGATGCTCAACTAGAGTCAGGCATCACATTGACTGGAAGTGTTGACGATACATGGGCTTGTGCTACTCCAGGATGGAAACTCATCGATGCCAACCAACCAGATGTACGGCAAGGAATCCTTCTCGAAGGAAGTGGCCCGAAACAAGAGGATTGGGATGTTCTTATCGTTTCAAGAGGCCCACGAGAAAAGCGGCCTTCACTTGAAGATTTCATTCCTCACCAGCAACATTTCATCCAAGCCCTCAATGCCTTACAGGAAGAAAACGAACTTGTAGCATTGACAATGAACGGCAGAGGTGTCATCGGAGCAACTGGAGATGTGAAAGGACGGATTATGACCAATGATGCACTGGTCAATAGTGCTCGTGCTGCTGGAATAACTGGCTCAGGCACCGCCATAGTAATCGTCGTACCAAAATCTCTTCGAGGAATAATGGATCGCTTGAAACAATGGTATGAAGGTAAATATCCTGGAGTCGAACTTATCGAAACTAATTTCCTAAATCCACAAAATGAGGATAATGAGGACGAAACCCCAAGTTCTTGAACAGCAAACAAGTCGGAAGGACTGAGTCCAATGCATATGCGCCTTGGTAAATTACTGACTGTCACACTGTTTGGCGAAAGCCATGGTGCCATGGTTGGCGCATTAATCGAAGGAATCCCACCAGGTGTGGCCATTGATGAAGAATACATCCAACAATGTATGGACATGAGAAGACCAGGGGGGCATTTCGCCAGTAAGCGAAATGAAAGCGATATTGTCGAAGTGTCAACTGGTGTCTACGAAGGAGTTTCCACAGGACAACCAATCTTACTCATCATCCGTAATAATGACGCTCGCTCTTCTGATTACAGTTTCATTCCCAATCACCCTCGCCCCGGCCATCAAGATATGGTCATGAACATCAGGACAGATGGTCACGCTGACTTAAGAGGCGGAGGATCATCATCAGCCAGATTAACAGCAGGGCTTGTTGCAGCCGCTGCAGTCATTAGCCCACTGCTTGGAGACATCAAAATAAACGCTCATGTCGGAGCAATCGGAGAAATCGAAGCCAAACCAATCGAATCATGCCCCCCTGAATGGGAAAACGAACTTTGTAAGTCACTACGATGCAGAGACCCTTCTGCTGCTGAAGCCATGAAGGAAAGTATCGAGAGGGTTCGAAGCGAACGAAATTCAATTGGAAGTCGTATTGATGTTCATGTCACAAATCTGCCCATTGGAATTGGTGAGCCATGGTTTGATGGAATTGAACCAGCCCTTGGCAGAGCATATTTCGCAATTCCTGCGTGCAGAGGAGTCGAATTCGGAAAGGGTTTCCAAGCTGTTTCAATGACTGGCCTTGAACACAACAGTCCATGGGGCGGCTCATCTGCAAACCCTATGCAATTAGGAGAACGTCCTGATGGAAGCCTCGCAGGAATGACTTCTGGCTCCGACATTCATGCAAGAATTGCCCTCAAACCTCCCTCGAGCATTGCACAAGAACAGACGACCCTCGACCTAGAGGAAGATGCTCAAAAACAACTGGTTGTAAAGGGCAGACACGACCCTGTGTTAGGACCGAGGGGCGTAAGTGTGGCAATTGCTATGACAAAAATCGTCCTTGCCGACCTCCTATTACGGAAAAGGGATGCATTTTGAGTTATCGAGTTGTTCACAAATTTGGAGGCTCTTGCCTCAGGGACTCTGCAGATTTAGACCGCATTGCAGAAGTAATCCAAGGTGATCATCAATCGATTGTTATCGTATCGGCCCTTTGGGGTACGACAGATCGTCTGTATCGGGCTGCAAAAGAACCACGGTATGCGAGTCGGTTGGTTCATGACTTGTCCGCACAACATCTTCGATTTGCCCCTGGATTAGATAAGTCGACAAATGCTCATTTGTTTTCTTTAGTCCTGCATAGTATCAAAGATTCCCTACGTGAACTTGCCCAACGGCCAGAGGACAAAGCAGCATTAAACCGATTATTAGCATCAGGCGAACGGCTTAGTGCACTCGTTGTAGCACATCGACTCCAACAAAAAGGCATTGATGCATATCCACTTGGTGCTGAAGACATAGGCATTACCCTCGATGGTAATTATTCAGCGACGCATGTTGATCTGCAAGCCTCAAGTACGAAGTTAAACAGAGACACATTGAAAGGAACTCCTGTCATTACGGGATGGTTTGGTGAAGGACATAATGGGGAACTCGCAGTTCTTAGCAGGGGGGGTTCAGACCACTCTGCCACCGCCATAGCACATCTCGTAAAAGCAGATGAAGTCATTCTTTGGAAAGACGTTGATGGAATATTCTCCATCAATCCTAGATGGGGTGTACGCTCGAAAACAATCCCATATCTTGGGTATCAAGAAGCAATCGAATTATCACTAATGGACACGCCTATCCTACATCCCTCTACAATTGAACCACTTATCGAATTTGGAATACCTCTTCATGTCAAACACTTGTACCATGAGGACGATTCAGGATTTACAACCATAGGGCCTCAAAAACAAAATCACTTACTCAAAGGTATTGGCTGCCTACCAAATGTGATGAGTTTAGGATTCTCACATAATCATGTTGATGCTCATCAGAGGCATCTTGTCGAACTTCTGGGGAAACTTGCCAAAGAAGGCATCAATTGGTGGGGGTTAGAGTCGAGAATGGGTGACTCTAGGCTCATTGTCTCACAACACGATATGCATCGAGCAAAGGAAGTATTCACCAAATCCAATATTTCACCTGATATTCACCAACATCTAGGCTTGATCTCTCTCATCGGATGTGATGAGAAGATGTTTGAGACAATCGACACCTTACTCGAAGATGCGAATTTTGAATTGACATGGTTGAGCAAGACTTCCCATTCTGCAAGAGTTGCTCTCGATGGTGAGGAATTGCCATTGGCTCTTGAACTCTTGAATCGAATAATGGTTCGACAAGTAGAATCGAGCCAACCGATGATTGAGCAATCTTGACTCATTCGTCACTCGATTCTCTTCTCTTCTGGATGTATGTCGGTAAGTCCAGAGCGAAAAGAGCTCCAACAATGAGGAAGACAAAGAGTGTTCCAAGTGCGACACCGTATACTGAGCCAAGTTCGACAGATTCACGAAGTCGAGTGGCTGTATCTTCTGAAAGAATTCCAACAAACCACGGCAAGATTGTGTTTGCTGATAGAACAATGGTTGCGAGTACTGTAGCAATTATCGGATTGATGATAAGAGAACGGTGGTACTTGCCAACGATTTTCTTAGGATTCATGACGTAAACTTCGTTTGTTCTGATACTCGTATCGAGCATTGAGTAACGCATAACACCGTTTGACAATTCAAAGTACATAATCAGCAGAACTGAGTAAATAACAACCAGTGATGCAAGAAGCGTCGGCGAATCAGCTAATCCGAAAAGATCGTTTACGCTTGTTTTGGAAGATGCAAATCGCATGATTGCAAGAATGAAGAGTGAATATGAACCAAGCATATATCGGGCGTCCCGTTGGTATGCACCCCAGAACCCTAATCCTGTAGCACCTGCAATGATTCCAATCTGGAAGATAAGCGCAAGTTCTGAGCTTCCGAGAAGCATGAACCAAATGGTTCCTTCTGGAGGAGAGATGATGTAGGTCAGCAATGCCAATCCAACAAGGATGACATAGACTCCAAGTTGCATGTTTTGTACAAACTTATCTGGAGGTAGGAATTTCATCTTTGGAACAATGGGTCCGCCAATGAGGCTTTCAATGAATGAAGGCATTTCCAACTCTGGAATTGCGTCCTTTGGAATTTCTGAACCGATACCTGTTTGTCCTGCCAGTTTCTTACGACTTGGCGCAGATGATCGAACTGTCTTACCATCATACAAGTGGGCTGTATCGGAGGATGCTTTTCTCATTGTCATCATATCACCTCAGAACCCTCTAGCACCAGCAAGTGCAGTTGACAAGAGCATATCAGGCTCCCAATCCATAATGTTGACACCAAGACCACGAAGCTCTCCTAGGAGAACGTCTCGTTCAGTCTTCATGACTTCGTATCCAGTTCGGTCAAGACGTCGAGCGTCAAATTCGAACTCAAGGGAAGAAGGAGAGAGTACTGTGACGTCAAAGTCACGAGCACGGAAATCTCTCAATGCGTTTACAATTGTAGGATCATCTTCTAGATTTGATAGGAAAATGATTGGACTACCTTTGTTGATGTGTGGTAGGATTCTGTTGACAACAACTTGCAGTGGGATATTCCCACGTGCGACTGCACCTGCAAGTTTGGTTAGAATCACGTAGAGTTGCTTCTTACCAGTATCTCGGTCTACGCTGACAACTTCATCACCATAAACAACAACACCTACTGAATCACGCCTTCCTAAGAAGTACTTTGCAAGCGATGCTGCTGCACGGGTGGAATACACCAGAGCATTACGGCTTACAGGACCTGTTTCGCTGACAGCTCTCGAATCGATGATAATGATGACGTCTGAAACAGCGTCACGTTCACGTTCGTTGACCATCAGTTTACCTGAACGTGCATATGCACTCCAGTTAATCGCCCTGAAAGAGTCTCCTTCGAAATACTCTCTGAGAGAGTAGAATTCAGAACCTGGACCTGGTTGTCGAATGTTAACAGCACCGGTGAAAATCTTCGGAACTCGAGATTTCACGAATGTATCTTTGAGATCTTCCATCTTCGGGAACACAAGGAAGTCGTTGTAGACATGCAATTCCTTTTCCTTGTGGAATAGTCCGAACGGATCCTGCATACGCACCGCAACAGGACCAACGCTGTAGAATCCTCTCAGAGGACATTCAACTGTATACTCGATGTATGTTTCACGACGAGGACCCAATTCCATTAGGATGTAATTGGACCCTTGCTTGATTCGCATAACTTCTGGAACTCGATCTCGAACTTCGAGAATCTTGGCAAGTCCTGAATTATTCTGCATACGTAACGTAACAGTAAGTTCTCCATCCTCGAATATACGAGAACCTGAAAGTTTCCTCATGGCAAGAACGCTGCCAAGGGCTACGCCTTCTTCACCGGTCCATTCATCGGCCCGGCGACCACTGGAAGCTACGTCAGCATGGCCACCAAACAAGGCAGCCCACGTTAAGAACACAAAGATGACCACAGCAATTGTGACCAACTGTGAGTTACGTAGTGTAAGACCAAGAAGATACATGGCAACTGCCATGCTTCCTAGCAATGCTGATTTACGACTCCACATATAGAAACCTCCATTTCGCAATTATTCAAGTGAATCTCAAACAGTAGGGACAGGTACTTCGCGAAGAATGCTTTGCATAACTTCGCCAGCTTCGAGTCCTTTGATTTGATGTTCTGGCTTGAGGATGATTCTGTGAGCGATAGCAAGTTCTGCGATAGCCTTGACATCGTCTGGTGTGACGAAGTCGCGTCCACGCATTGCGGCTGCAGCACGAGATGTCTTCAAGAGAGCTTGGGAACCACGAGGAGAAGCACCAACGAGAACACGTGGATCTTCACGAGTTCTTGCGACACATTCTACCATGTACATACGAATTGCAGGGTCAACGTATACATCTTCACACGCTTGTTGCATAGCAATAACACGTTGTGGGTCAGTAATGACGTCAACATCGACTGCGTCCTTTCCACGAGCGATACGTCGGGCAAGGATTTCGTCTTCATCAGCACGGTCAGGGTAACCGACACTCATCTTGAACATGAAACGGTCAAGTTGTGCTTCTGGAAGTGGGTATGTACCTTCTTGTTCGACAGGGTTTTGTGTTGCCATAACAATGAACGGTGCAGGGAGTTTGTGAGTTACAGTACCGATAGTAACTTGCTTCTCTTGCATAGCTTCAAGCAAAGCAGCTTGAGTCTTTGGAGGAGCACGGTTAATCTCGTCAGCAAGGAGAAGGTTACAGAACAAAGGTCCTGGCTTGAACGTAAATTCGCCCTTCTTAGCGTCATAGATGTTAGTACCTGTAATGTCGGCTGGTAGCAAGTCAGGCGTGAATTGTACACGCTTGAAGTCACAACCAAGAGCATCAGCAAACGTGTTTGTCATCAATGTCTTAGCCAATCCAGGATAATCTTCGAACAGAAGGTTACCATTGGAGAGAATGTTGATGAGAACGTTGTCGATAACGTGGCTCTTACCGATAATTACCTTCTGTACTTCAGCGCTGATCGCATTTGCGATTGCGCCGACAGCTGTTAGGCGTTCTCGGATCTCAGGGGTGCTCTGGTGCTTCGGCTGTGCCGGAGCGGCCGGTGCTGCAGGTGCGGCTGGCGCTACTGGTGCTGCAGGTGCGGCTGGAGCCGCTGGCGCTGCTGGCATTGGTGGCGCTGGTGCCGCTGGCGCTGCAGGTGCTGGCGCGGGCGGGGTTGCTGGTGGTGCGGGGGGTTGCATGTCAATTTCCTCCTATATTTTTTTCAGTTTCCCCAACGTCGGACTATGGGTATAATTTCCCTTAGTTCTTCGTTGGAATATGATCTTGCTGAACTTACGAGTTCAACAAGGCGGGGTTCGCGAACCATCTGCATGATTTCAGCAGGGGTCTTGCGGACGAATTCGTCTCGCGTGAGGTCATTAAATTGCCGGACTTTGGAAAGGAAGGCCTCCCGAACACGGACTTGATACAATGATGAATCAATCTTTGTTGGTCGTTCTCTGAATCGGGTTAAATCAAAGACGTGTCTCCAATTTTCCTTTTCTGGAACAACCATGATAGCGATTGCAAGGAGTGCAAACAGATTGAGGATGATAAGCCACTTCAGGTATGTGTCGCTTGTGAGGAGAACAACTGCTCCAATCGCTTCTGTGAATGGTTGTGTAACCGCACTGGAAACGTGACGGCTTTCGTCAAATACGATGTTAAATTCGTCGTTATATCGAGTGACTGTGGTTGAAAGTTCCTCGTTATCGAATTCCATCATGTCTCGAATAAGAGCACGGAAGTAGAGTTGGTTACCGCTCCATTTTGTGTCACCTTGAGCAGATACAAGGCCGCTTGGGTCTGTGGACCAGCAGGTGTGACCATTTTCTTGGTACAAATCTGAACCACATTGTTGCTTACCGGTTAGATCAGCGTCTGCCTCGTCCCAGAGATGGTTCGCCAGAACAGAGTGGTCAGATACGAAAACAATACTTCCTGTGACGTCAATCTTATCGATGTCTTTGTCTGAGACTTTATCGTATGCTTCAATTCCAGGATAATCGATTCGTACAATCAAATCAGTTTTACCAGTCTTAGGATTTGCTACGTTATTGATATCGAATCCAGAACGAGCAACGAATGCTTGGTCACTCGCTGAAGCAAGGACATTTACTTCCCTGCTATCATCTTCAATGTCAAGGACTTGAATTGCTGTAGGTGAATGGAACAGAACTGGCATTCGGCAGTTCTCTGTCTGAGCATTTGCCACTAATTCTTCAGTGCATGGTGTGCGGAGAGATGCTTCATCCATTGAGTCGATGTCTTCGCTCACAGAGGCAACAGACCACAAACGTGTTTCTTGAGGAGGCTCTCTCTCACCGACTTCGTTAGCGACCTCATAGAACCATTTTGAATCTGATACAGGGGCATCGAAAAAGAGGACTCCAAATTCTTCTGCAACACGCTGGGCGTTGGTTGAACTTGCTGCAAGAATGACCTTTCCACCTTTCTCAGTTACAAAATCATGGATTGCACTTGCCTCAGCAGCATCGAATGGTTTCTCTGGTGCTGTGATGATGAGCATAGTTCTGTGAGGATCTTGCCAGTCATTGACGAGCATTGGGGTCGACATTGTGTTGTATATGTCATAGCCATCGCCATCGCCAAGAGAATCTCGCATCTTCGTAAGTTGTTGGTATTGGTACGCGCCATCAGCGTCTCTCACATAAGGTGAGAACACCGTTTCCTTAGAGGAGCTGGCAAGAACAATGAGCGTAGTCGAGAGAAGAATAGAAACGACTAGACCTGCTAATAATTTCTTTTCGACAGAGAGTTTTGATTTCTCAGCTTCTGCCATATTTACACCTCATTTCTACGACAAGCGTAGTATGTTCCTTTCTTCGGAACCTCGTGACACACATAATGATTCTCCCTTGACGTTTAGTCCTATTTGGTATAAAATACGTCCAGAATCCTACCACTTTTCGGGGTACTCAATCGTTTTCAGAACGGGTTAGAGCAGCGATTCCTACTAAAATGAAAGTCATAGCGAAACTCAACGAAGGTAACGCCGAAGAGTCTCCATCAGTTGAGCCTGAACTAGAGGAACCTGAATCTGTTCCTGAATTCGAATCTGAGTCCGAATCACCTGCTTCCTGAATCTCAACATCAAACACAACACTTCGTTGATTATTGTCTCCTTCAGATGTGACAGAAATAGTAACCTCACACGTGCGGCTGGGGTGAGCAGAAGATGGTTCGATTCTGAAGGTAAACGATTCAGCTTCCTGGCCGTTGACACCTGTTGGCTTCACCTGTACATTCAGAGCAGAATCGAGACCTTTTATGTCAAGAAGAGGGCAACTTCGTACATCGGCTTCTATTGCCTTTGCCGCATCCACTGAATTCCCCATGTTATTGAGATGCAGGGTTGCCTCAACCCAAGTCCCTGCTGAAACAGCATAAGTTGGCGTTGTTGCATCCGGCACGAGTTTGTGTGAACGAGGAACTTTGAGATCCGCATCGATATCTTTAGTTTCGAGTTCCGCTGAACCGGCTGTTTCGGTTGCTGTAATTTTAATCGAAAAAGAGGTATCCGGAGAGAAGGCCCGTACATCATCAGCATTTGAACTGAGCAATTCAACAGGGAATGTTTTGTTCTCTTGGGACGCAATACTGATTTCTTCATCATATGTAGCTTCGAGTAGTTCATCTTCTGAATCAAATTCAACTGTAATTGTTAGAGAGAGGCCATTCATACGAGGATTTTCAACATAAAAGTAGAGAGTGTCTTCAATTTCCCACTTTTCGCCATCAAGCATGAGCAGATAACTCGGCTCTACATCAGTTTCCCAACCAAATTCCCATGGATTGTTATCAGGGAATTGAGCAGATGAATTAGGAGCGAAAGCCATCATGAGCAATGAGATAACAAGTAGGCATTTCATCTTCATTCAGAAGCCTCCAGTATCTTACGAAGGGAACGTTTCGCTAACACCTTGACCATTGCTTTCCTGTATCGTGGATTAAGGGCAGTATTGTTCACTGGCTTGATTGATTTCATGACCGCTACTGACAAATCTGTAATCTTGCTTGCAGAGAAATCACCCGAGAGTTCGGCAACTTGCTCAGAATGAAGACGAGGAATGGATTCAAGCGCTGTAGAAGCAACTCGCAGGGTTTCGCTTTGGCCTGGAATCCATGCTGCAGAGACTCCAGCTTCGGGGAAATCCCATGATTCCCGAACACGTAGCTTGTGGTAAGAACCAACTCTTTCCGATACATTTTCTGGGAACGTAACCTTGAGGACAAATTCACCTTCCTGCAAAACATTCCTTGTAATTCCATCAAGTTGGAAGAACTCTTCCGCAGGTACTTCCCTAGAGCCATTCGGACCAATGAGATGAATGGTCCCTTCGAGAACCATCAATGAAGGGGCGAGGTCACCTTGATAGGTTGCAACACAGAGTGTATTTTGATTTGGAATCACTCTGCAATCAGATCCAGTGCCACAATCTTCTTTATGACACCAATCGATCGAACGGCGCCAATCTTCACTTTGATTGAACCAGAAACAACGAGTATCGACACAAAGATTTCCTCCAAGAGTAGCGTTATTGCGAATTAAAGAAGAAGCAACCTTAGCTGCAGCTTCAGCGATAAGTGGGTGAACATCCTTTGATTCTGTAATCGCTCCGAGGCGAGACATTGCTCCAATTTCGGTCATTGAAATAACATCTGTACCAGAAATCTTAGCGAGCGATATCACATGCTTTTTCACGTTGATATGCCACTTGTAATTTGGAAGCAAGTCAGTACCTCCAGCAACCCAATCAAAGGACTCTCCAGAGTCCATGAATGAAGATGCAAGTTCACAGGCTTCTTCTACGGATTTTGGATGATGGAGTTCAAACGGAGGCATAAGCATCATTGCTCACCTCCCATGTGACGTTGCTCTTTCTTGAGCCATGCTTTTCCAGCCAATCCAAGTTCTGCAAGTTGTTCTGGAACAGGCTCTACTGCAGTCTTCCATCCTTCAACTTGGTCTTCCATCGGCCGTTCTGGATCGAAACCAAAGAGAACGCCATTAACGTATGCAGAAGTATCTTCGCTTCTTTGTCGCTTTTTGTCACGCTCTCTGTGCTCATTTCCTCGTTCAACCAATGTTGCTTGAAGAGGTCCGTGATTCAAACGTGGTGTTGGCAAATCGGTTGGGTCAATACCATCCATTGATTTTGTTTTTGCAGAAATGGCTTTCCAAACCACATCAGGAGTCAGTGGTAGTTCTCTAATTCGAACTCCTATGGCATCATA
>Ga0206677_10000048_pt1 | contig 95531 bp, 87 predicted proteins | sample M130m12015metaG_FD_155475 | JGI IMG/M metagenome (GOLD analysis project Ga0206677, IMG submission 155475) | Ammonia-oxidizing marine archaeal communities from Monterey Bay, California, United States - M1 30m 12015 | ecosystem: Environmental > Aquatic > Marine > Intertidal zone | place: USA... | reverse complement strand
GCTATAAATTTAGAAAAAAATCATTAGATTAATTGAAAATCAACTTATTAAGTATTAACAATATTATTAACAAATGCTGTGCATAGCGTTACCATATATTTACCCCGATAAAATCTTTAACAAAAACACGTTCAGGGGGCATTCTCATTCTTTTTTTAGTCCATTTTCTCTAGAGGAAACCTTAAGAAATGGAGTTGTTAACCTTTTTCCACAGCGGTAGCCATAAAAGGATGTAATAAAACTCCCTATTTTTCAGAGATACTTTTATGAATCGTAAAAATAGATACCTCCTGTATTTTGTAGGAATTAAAATAACAGCAAAAAAAAACCACCTCATTGAGGTGGTTTTTAAAAAAGTATAAAGTTTTTTAGAAGCTGTATTTCACAGAAGCATTCCAAGTTCTTCCCCAACCAAACATTCCTCGGTTAGATTTGTTAATCCCTTTCCAGTTTTCTGAAGCAATTGGAGATGCCTCATCATTGTCTCTTAGGTCAGTCAAGTACACTTCATAGAACAAGTTGTTTACATTCAGTCTGAAATCTAAATTCTTGTCTTTGTTTTCACCAATGAAAAGTCGGTAAGAAATTCCTAAATCTGCAATGTCATAAGTAGGTAATTCTAAGTTTTCTTTTACTGCACCTACATTTGCGTATAGCCCATCATACAATCTCCAGTCAAAATCTACAGAGAAGTTGTCTGTAATTGCATAGTCTAAACCAAATCCTAAAGTGAATTGAGCTGCATCACCAACTTTACCACCATCAACATCATTGTTCGATTCAGATAAAACTACTTGATCCTCATCAACTACTCTTCGAATGGTACTTCCAACATATTCCCAATCTCCAATAGAAGTAAACCCTTTAAAGGTTAGTTTGTCATTTAACAAACGGGTTCTAAAGTCAATTTCGATTCCTTGGTGTAATTGCTCAGCACCAAAGTTTAACGTATTTTCAATCAATCCGTCGACAACTCTTGAAGAACTCACAACTCTATTTTTCCAAGAAGTTCTGTATAGGTTTACATTTGCAGAAAAGTTATTTTTAGCATACGAATATCCCAATTCCAATCCTAAAATGTCTTCATTTTGAGTGAAAGGACTTACTCTGTTATCATAGGTATTAAAGATTGCATCATGAAATGGTTGACGTGAATATACACCTGCATTTGCATACACTTTGTTGCTTTCATCAACAATAATACTACCTCCGGCTTTCACGTTGTAACCAACATTACTTACTTTTTCGGAATCTTGAGAATTCGCGTCGTAATCATATCTATCAAATCTTTGGTGATTTTGTTGAGACAATGATCCTTGAACGAATGCAGATAGTTTGTCAGTAGCATATTCTAATTGGGTAAACACCCCTGCATAAGAAATTCGTTCACTACTGTCGTAATCAATTCTTTCGTTCTCGCTTGCAAAATTAAAGAAGGTGGCCCAAGGATTTGCGCTAAAAGCAGTATTTGCAGTTACAGAAACCACATCTCCAACTCGATTGTGCGTTCCATCTTTTAATCTTCTATCCTCTGTCCAAGAAGACAATCCGTGTAAATCTTTTACTTGTCTAAAGTGCGTTCCGTAGTAAGTTCTTAAATCAGCTCCTACGTTCCAAACTAAATTGTCATTGAGTTGCTTTTCATAGTTCGAAACCATTCCATACCAGCTATGGTTGTTCATCGAAGATCTCGTAATATAGGCTCCGTTTCCAAAGTTCCCATCAACAGCGGCTGCATTGTTTGCGTAAATTGCGTCATAATCAACATAGCCAGTATTTGTTCTTTCTCTGTTTCCTCTGTTTCCAGTTCCACCTCCACGTCCCCATGAAGCATAAAGTACTGTAGAAAGGTTCGAATCATCGCTAATGGTATAATCCCAGTTGATATTCATTACGGGTTTGTGATAGAAATTTCTTCGCTCTGTCAAGTATGCACCTTGGTAAGTACCCCAGTTGTTGTTATATCTTCTACCATATTCTAAGTAAGAAGAAATACTTTTAGAATAGTTTTGATCGTGCCATTGCGGCGCACCAGTAATTAAGAAGTTAAAGTTGTGCTTTTCGTTTGGGTTGTATCCAAAAGACACAAAGTAGGTCTGTCCTTGTCCTTTGTTTCCTTCGTTGTATCCATCACCTTGCCAGTGTGTAAACATGACAGAAGTTGCAAAACCACTTTCATTCTGACCAGTGTTGTAAAACATAGTAGATTTAAAGTAAGCATCATTTGCTAAAGCTGTAGAAAAATAACCTCCTGGTTTTTTATCTGTTGTTTTTGTCACAAAATTGGTGGTACCTCCCACAGAAGAGATGGCCAATTTAGAAGCTCCTAAACCTCTCTGAATTTGAACGGCACTTGCAATATCGCTAATTCCAGACCAGTTAGACCAGTACATTTTACCATCTTCCATTCCATTAATAGGCTGTCCATTTAATAAATAAGAAGTGTTTGTTTGATCAAATCCTCTCACAGAAATTCGAGTATCACCAAAACCTCCACCTTGTCCTGCAACATATACAGAAGGGGTGTTTACCAATGTCATGGTAACATCTTGGGTTCCAATTTTTCTTTGAATTTCGGCAGCTTTAATCGTTGAAACCGCTACAGGTGTTTTTCTACCTCCTGCTAAATCGATAACTCCTTTACCAATAATAACTACTTCATCTAATGCATCTGCGTCTTCAACCAATTGTACAGTACCAACGTTGGCTGCTGCAGCTGAAAAAGAAATTTCTATCGATTTGTAACCGATATAAGAAATTACCAAAACACCTGAATTCGATTGTGCATTCAATGTAAATTGACCGTCAAAATCAGACTCCGTTCCGTTGGTAGTTCCTTTTTCAAGAACACTAGATCCAGGAAGAGGTTGGTTGTTTTCATCAACTACCGTTCCAGTAACCTTGGTTTGTCCCATGACAGTCGCTGCCATAAAGAACAAAGCTAGAAATAATACGTTTTTAATTAATTTCATTTTATATAAAGTTTAGTTTGTTCAAATATAGAAAAAAAACTACAGAAGTTAATTTTACGATTTAATTAACAGTTTTTTTGCCAATTCTTTTCCAAGTTCTACGCCAAATTGATCGTAGCTATAGATGTTCCAAAGAATTCCTTGTACAAAAATTTTGTGTTCGTACATGGCAATGAGTTTCCCCAATGATTTTGGCGTTAACTTATCAAACAAAATACGCGTGCTTGGCTTGTTTCCTTCAAAAACTTTAAAAGGGAGTAGGCTTGCTATTTGCGTTTGATCTCCAGAAAATTTTAATTCTAAATGAACTTCTTCTTTTGTTTTCCCAAAAGCCAACGCTTCCATTTGCGCATTGTAGTTGGCCATTAATTTTTGATGATGCTCTGTGAGCCCATACAACGATTCTTTATACCCAATAAAATCACACGGAATTAATTTGGTTCCTTGGTGAACCAACTGCATAAATGCATGTTGCATATTGGTCCCAGTACTTCCCCATACAACCGTGCCGGTTTGGTAGTTGACGCGATCTCCATTTCGATCGACGCTCTTTCCATTACTTTCCATAATGGCTTGCTGTAAGTAAGCAGATAATTTTGTTAAATATTGTGTGTATGGTAAAATAGCTTCTGTTTCTGCTTTGTGAAAATTATTGTACCAAATACTAATTAAAGCCAAGATTACGGGGATGTTTTTGTCAAATTCTTCCTCCTTAAAATGAATATCCATTTCCTCAGCTCCGTTTAGAAGGTCTTTAAAATTGGCGAAACCAACAGCCAAACTGATGGATATTCCCACAGCAGACCAAAGCGAAAAACGACCTCCAACCCAATTCCACATTGGAAAAATATTGGCTTTATCGATACCAAAATCTTCCACAGATTTTAAGTTTGTAGACACGGCAACAAAGTGTTTTGCGACATCAAAAATAGTAGCGGGACATTTTTTTTGCGATAAAAACCAATCTTTAATTGTATTGGCATTTGTTAGAGTTTCTTGAGTTGTAAAGGTTTTAGAAACAATGACAAACAAAGTGGTTTCTGGGTCTAGGTGTTTGATAATTTCAGAAACATGATCCCCATCAATATTTGAAACAAAATGGGTGTTCAAATGATTTTTGTAAAACTTTAATGATTCAACAACCATGTCTGGCCCAAGGTCAGAACCTCCAATACCAATATTTACGATATCAGTGATTGCTTTTCCCGTAAAACCTTTCCATTTTCCTGAAATCACTTTATTACTAAAACTTTTAATTTTTCGTAACGCAGTTTGAATCTGTGGTTTTATATTTTTATCATTTACAAACACAGGCTCATCAGAAGTACTTCTTAGTGCCGTGTGTAAAACTTCCCTGCCTTCTGTTGCATTGATAACTGCACCAGTATATTGTTTTTCAATAGCGTCTTTTAAAGCTACTTCATTTGCCAAAGCAACAAGAAGCTCTAAGGTTTTTTTTGTGATTCTATTCTTTGAGAAATCGACAAGAACGTCTTCATTTTGGATAGAAAACTCCGCTTGCCTATTTTTATCTAGGTGTAGCTCTTTTAGCGTGGTTTTTTCGATTTCATTAAAATGATCCGATAAATCTTTCCAAGCCTTTGTTGTGGTAGGGTTAATGTTTTTTAAAGCCATATGTATTTTTAATTTTCAGCAATTATATCCAAAGATTCACTCTTTGTTTCCGTGATTTCAATTTTGTCCAGTCGTGTTTTGGGCATTTTAATAAATGCCAAATATTTTGTTTTAATGCTTTCCTTTAAGGGTTTTGCTGCAGGTAGTTTTTGTTTGAAAGGGTCTACTTGTCTCCCGTTTTTCCAAAAACGATAACATACATGTCTGCCTTCTGTGCTTCCCGTTCTACCTACCCATCCAATAATATCTCCTTGCTTTACGTATTGCCCTTTTTTTACATTTCGTCTTCTCATGTGAAGATATTGGGTTTCATAGGTGTTATTGTGTCTAATTTTTACATACTTACCATTGCCCCCTTTCTGGGTAGATGCAGTAACAATTCCACTAGCAGTTGCCATAATGGGAGTTCCTTCTCTGGCCGCAAAATCGGTTCCTCTGTGAGGTTTTACGCGATAGCCATAGTGTCTAATTCGTCTTTTTAAATTATAAGGAGAGGAGATTCTCGACCCAAATTTTATGGGCGATTTTAAAAACTGGCGCCTCAAGATATTCCCCGCATCGTCATAATAGTCAACCAGTCCTTTGGTGCTATCTGCTAAAAATCGAAAGGCATAAAAATCTTGGTTTTTATGTCTGAAAACGGCAGATTTAATATTCCCAAAACCTGCAAAAATAGAATCGTTTATGTATTTTTCTTCATAAACGAGTTTGAATTCATCTCCCTTTTGAAGTTTATAAAAATCCAAGGTCCACGCATAAATATCATCTGCAATGGTATTGGTTAATCCCGGATTTATGTGAAGGCTATCCATGGTCACAGACAAACTAGAAAATATTTTCCCGCCAATTTCTTTTTCTACAATTTTGATTGGTTTTTTATAACGTTGTGCCACAACTGTAGAGTCCGAAAATGCGATAATTGTTGCATTGATTTTATCATGGTTGTAAATAAAAACCTGCGCTTTTTCTGTAGAATCTTTACTAGCTAAAATTGTATATGGTTTTCCTGCACGCACCCTTCTTACATCGAAAGTTTCTTTTACAGTGCTAGCAATTTTATTGATCGTAGGATACATTACATGATGCCTGTCCAAAATGATCCCAAAGCTTTCCCCACTTTTTATCGTATCTTTTATTACTTTGTAATCATTTAATACATATCCATATTCTTTAATGATTTCGGGAGGCGCTATCTTTTTTTCAACCGTTTTTTCTTCTTTTGTAGTACACGAAAAGATCAAAGAAAAAAGAAAGAAAAGGGTAGGTATTTTTTTCAAGAAACGAATTTTAAAGGACATTTTTCTTTTGGCATCAAAAGTACAAATAAAATGCAGTAATTTTTTAATGATTTTCACGAAGTTAAGTGAACGGTTTCGTAGCGATTTGAAAAACGAATTTAATTAAAAACTTTTTCAAATGAATTTGCAAGCCCTTTATAAGCTTCTAGGTCTGCTCTTAATGAACCTACCGATAGGTTGGCGTTCATTTTAATTGGGATTTTGTTTTTATCGGCAGTAATCCATATTGTCACACTTTCTTGTGCTTTAAATATTCTACCAGCCTGAACTAAAGGTCTAAATTTCAAAGTTTTTACCTTACCGACTTTTGTTTTTAGTGTTTCTTTTCCTAGAAAACGAAGTTTAAACGGATAGATTTGTGAGTCTAAAAACATATCAATGCGAATTTCTTCTCCTTTTTTTAAGGTATCGACGTTCTGATTTCTTAAATAATAAAAAGAAGAAAGCATGTCTTGCACATCCGAAAATGTAATCAAGGTATCTTTTTTCTTAATAAAATCCTCAACGAGGGCTTCGTTAGTCGTATAATTAAAGGTGGTATTTCTATTTTTTTTGTAACCACCCTCGTCAATTTTTCGCTTAAAAAAGTAGGGTATTACAATTTTTTTATCAAAGTAACTCTCGTAAGTATCGTCTACTTTAAAAAACCACTTGATCATTCCAGAAGTCCAACCAGTTCCAGTAGCATGATAAACTTTTTTTCCATGAAGCTCCTTTTCCTCGAGTTTTAAAACAGCGGTTCCGGCTCGCATCCAACCACTATAACTCATTTTGTAACGAAGCCATTCTCCATTTTTAAATACCGGATCCTTTTTTTTGTCAACTCCTTGACTATAAGATGTTAATACTGTAAAAAATAGTACAAATATGAGGGTTCTCTTTTTCATTGATTTCAAACTTATAAAAAAGTATTGATAATTGTGTTACAAAAATTATAAAAGTAATTTTTAATGAATTTATTCTAAATCAGTTCCCCAATTTTTCAACTCTTCCTCAGACCAAAGATAGGGGTAGAAAATTCTACGTTGGTATTTTGGATGCAGGTATTTTCGCCAACTACTCCCTCCAGTTGCCTCCAAATCTTTGTCTTTTCCACCCAGGTATTTGCCCGCGGCATTGTAATGTGCAAGGACCCACTTTACGTTTACAGTATGATCGTAATGACGCATAGCTTGAATCAATTCTTCGTTTTCTTGAATTTCTTTGGGAAGTTGTTTGAATTTTTTTGATAAATTAATTTCGTTATAATCTTCCATAAAATCAATGAAATCGCCCAGGTATTTTTTGTCAAATAAATTGATTAGCGTTGATTTTTCTCCTGTTTTATGATTCACACCGGCCGCTTGCCAGTACAAATGATCGTAAGCATTTTTAAAGGAAGAATTTCGGTCTATTGTATCTCGATATCGTTGGTCGATTAAATGAATTAACTCTGTTGAAGCAAATTCAATTTTTCGATACTGTGCAGATTGAAAACCACTTGCCGGCGTTAAGGTATTCCTAAATTTTAAATATTGTGCTTGCTCCATCCCATCTGCCATAACGGTAAAGGAACTGCTTAGCATGTCAAAATACCGACTGATTCTGTTGAGGTGCATTGCAAATTTTTCTGCAGAAACGTTCGGTGTTTTTGCAACTTGATCAATTTCCCATAAAACCATTTTAAATAAGAGTTCATTCACCTGATGATACATAATAAAGACCATTTCATCGGGTTGGTTGGTTCTGGGGGTTTGCAATCCCAACAATGCGTCTGTTTGGATATAATCCCAATAAGTAATGGGAGTACTCCACAACAAGCCTTCCAACATGGCCTCTATTGGAACTCCGAGTTGATCGTATTTTTCCTCGATCGCTTTTAATAGTTCATCTTTACTCATTTTTGCTCTTTTTTGTCAAATTCATTTAGGTACTTTCTGGTTGAAAGTCGTGGTGTGAGGAGGGTGATTCAATGTTTTTATAATGTACCTCTTTTGGCTTGTTCTCTTTCAATCGATTCAAAAAGAGCTTTGAAATTTCCAGCACCAAAACCTCGAGCACCCATTCTTTGAATGATTTCAAAAAATAAGGTTGGCCTGTCTTCAATTGGTTTTGTGAAAATTTGTAATAAATATCCTTCTTCATCAGCATCAATCATAATGCCTAAGCCTTTTAATTTTTCGATATCTTCTCTTAATTCATGACTAAATTCTTCCAGTCTTTCAGGAACAGATTGATAGTACGCTTCTGGCGGTGTTGATAAAAACTCAACGCCATTTGCTTTTAATTGACTTACTGTTTTTATAATGTCATCGGTTGCAACAGCAATATGTTGTACCCCGGGCCCTTCATAAAAATCTAAATATTCCTCAATTTGAGAGCGTTTTGCTGCTTTTGCAGGTTCGTTAATAGGAAATTTAATTCGTCCATTTCCGTTTGACATTACCTTACTCATTAACGCAGAATATTCTGTGTGAATTTGTTTGTCATCAAAGGATAGGAAATTCTCAAATCCCATTACTTCTTCATACCATTTTACCCATACATCCATTTGGTTCCAGCCTACATTTCCTACCATGTGGTCAATGTATTTTAAGCCTGCAGCCGGGGGGTTGTAAGCAGATTCCCATTTTTGAAAACCTGGTAAAAAGACGCCGCTGTAGTGCTTGCGTTCAACAAAGAGATGAACGGTTTCACCGTAGGTATAGATTCCTGACCTCACAACTTCCCCATGTGCATCCGACTCTACTGTGGGTTCCATGTAGGGTTTTGCCCCCCTAGATGTGGTTTCTTCAAATGCTTTTCTGGCATCCTCTACCCAAAGCGCAATCACTTTTACCCCATCTCCATGTTTGACAATGTGATTGTTGATGGGCGATTTGCTATTTAATGGCGTTGTGAAGACGAGTTTAATTTTATCTTGGGTCAACACATAACTTACCGTGTCTTTGGACCCTGTTTCTAATCCGCGATAGGCATGGGATTGAAAACCAAATGCAGTTTTGTAGAAGTAGGCTGCTTGTTTTGCATTTCCTACATAAAACTCCACGTAATCTGTTCCTAGAAGGGGAAGAAAATCTTTTGCGCCTGCAAAGATTTTTTCCAAACCGTAGTTGACTGATTTTATTTCTTTGTTACTCATATTTTTATATTTGTTCAGAAGATTTAGAGAAGCGCGGAAAACGCATTCGCGTTTCTTTTGAAAATTCATTGACAATTTTTTAAAAAATACGTTCTAAATCTTCTTTAATTTTTAATTATTTTTCTTCTATTCCAGCCAAGACTTATAGTAGTCTTCATCGGCAATTTTCATAGCTTCCTCGGTTACTTGTAGTGGCTTAAATGTATCTACCATGACTGCCAATTCTGCTGTTTTAGTATGTCCAATACTTCGCTCAGCTGCTCCTGGGTGCGGACCGTGAGGAATCCCAGCAGGATGCAAAGAAATGTGCCCTTGATCGACATTGTTTCTGCTCATAAAATCGCCATCTACATAATACAATACTTCGTCAGAATCTATATTGCTATGGTTGTAAGGTGCAGGAATTGAGTCTGGGTGGTAATCGTACAGGCGAGGGACAAAACTACAAATGACAAAGGCATTGGTTTCAAAGGTTTGATGTACCGGAGGGGGTTGATGAATTCGTCCTGTAATGGGTTCGAAATCGTGAATTGAAAAGGCATACGGAAAATTATAGCCGTCATAGCCAATTACATCGAATGGGTGAGAGGCATAGGTCATCTCTATAATTTCTCCTTGTTTTTTTACTTTAATGAGAAAATCCCCCAATTGATTATAGGTTTCTAATTCATGTGGTCTTCTCAGATCACGCTCACAAAAAGGAGCATGTTCTAATAATTGACCAAACCAATTTCGGTATCGTTTTGGCGTGTAAACTGGCGCGTAGGATTCAACAATAAAAAGACGGTTGTCTGCATCGTTAAAATCTAACTTGTAGATGATTCCTCTTGGAATGACCAAATAATCACCATATTTAAAATCGATATTTCCTAGATGTGTTCTTAATTTTCCAGCTCCTTTGTGAATGAAGATGACTTCATCTGCATCGGTATTTTTGTAAAAATATTCGGTGGTAGATTTTTTAGGCGCTGCCAAAATGATGTTGCAGTCGGTGTTGGTTAAAACGATTTTTCTACTCTCTAGATAATCGTTTTCTGCTGCTACTTGAAAACCTCTAAAACGATAGGATTGAATGTTGTTTGCTTTTGCTATTTTTGGTTTTACAGAATATTGTTTTCCAATTTTCTTCACCATCGTTGGTCTATGTTCGTGATAACTGTTGGTAGACATTCCGTCAAAACCAATTGTACCAAAAAGTTGTTCATAATACAACTTTCCGTCTTTTTTACGAAATTGCGTGTGTCTTTTGGGTGGAATTTTCCCTAGTTTATGATAAAATGGCATGATGTAATGTAAGAATGAATTAATAAATACAGTGCACCAATTTTAGTATTGAACTGATACATTTTTGCATTGATCTCTTTATAATACATAGCATCCTCATTCAGGATTGCGTTTTATCAAATATTTTAAAAAAGTTAATAAATCTGGAAACATAGGAACCTTTTAAGAATGTTCTCTACAAATATACAGAAAACTAATTTTAGCTTTCTGGAGCCAAAACAACTTCCAAACCATCCATAGCAGGGGTCATCTGAATTTGGCACCCCAATCGGCTATTGTCTTCTACATGAAAGGCTTCGGCCAACATCATATCTTCATCAATACTCATTTCTGGTAATGGATGATTGGAGTTTACATAACACTGACAAGAGGCACACATGGCCATTCCACCACAAATTCCAATGGTTCCTTCTTCGGCCAATTCATAGGACCGAACAACCTCCATTAAATTCATTGCCATATCTGTCGGGGCTTGAATTTCGTGAAGTACGCCTTCTCTGTCTGTTATTTTTAAACGAATGTCTGAATTCATTATTCAATTTTCTTTACAACTGCCTTTGGGGCTTCTTTTCTGGTTCCGTCAAAACCATCGATACCTCCAACAGTGGTATATTTCATCACATATTTTTTGTTTGGGAAAATACGTTTATAGGCACTTTGACACATTAATGTAGCTTCATGAAAACCACATAAAATTAATTTTAGTTTTCCAGGATAGGTATTAACATCTCCAATAGCATAGATTCCAGGAATGTTAGTTTGGTAGTCCAATGCATTGTTTACTTTAATCGCATTTTTCTCTATTTCTAATCCCCAATTTGCAATCGGCCCTAGTTTTGGAGACAATCCAAAAAGTGGAATAAAATGGTCTGTTTCAATGGTAAATTCTTCGCCACCATTTTGCACAACAGCTACTCCTTCAACGACATCGGTTCCTATGATTCCTTTTACTTCTGCAGGGGTAATCATCGTAATTTTACCTGCATTTTTTAATTCTTGTACTTTATCTACAGAATCCAAAGCGCCTCTAAATTCATTGCGCCGATGAATTAAAGTGACTGAGGCTGCCACATCTGTGAGATAGATAGCCCAGTCCAATGCGGAATCCCCACCACCTGAAATGACGACTTTTTTATTGCGATATAACTCGGGATCCCGGATCATGTATTCAACGCCGTTGTCTTCAAAATCACTAATATTATGAATCGGTGGTTTTCTAGGTTCAAAAGAACCGAGTCCGCCCGCAATAGCTACTATTTTTGCCTGGTGTTTTGTACCTTTATTGGTAGTAACAATAAAAGTTTCGTCTTCTTTTTTTTCGATGGTTTCTGCTCTTTCTCCTAAGGTAAATCCTGGTTCAAATTGTTTAATTTGTTCCATTAACTTGTCAGTTAAATCGCCTGCTAAAATTTCTGGATATGCAGGGATATCATAAATAGGTTTCTTCGGGTAAATCTCGGAACATTGACCACCTGCCTGCGGGAGAGCATCAATTAAATGACATCGAAGTTTTAATAAACCTGCTTCAAAAACGGTAAATAATCCTGTTGGTCCTGCACCAATAATTAAAATATCTGTGGTAATCATTCTTAATTAAATCTGTTGTAATTACAAACGACTGTTTGTTATTCTACATTTATAACTTCCAAAATTTGTGGAGCATATTTTTTGATGGTTGCCTCAACGCCATTTTTTAATGTCATTTGGTTTACCGAACAGCCTGTGCACGCACCTTTTAGCTGTACTTTAACGATATTATCTTCAACAGATAAAAGCGCGATGTCTCCACCATCACTCATTAAGAATGGACGAATTTCTTCCAAGGCTTTTTCTACGTTTTGTAATGTTTCTTGTGCTTCCATATTCCTTATTTTTTTACAGGACTACACCCGCTCATAGTTGTAATACGAACAACTTCTGTAGGGGGTAAGTTTGCATTTCTTTTGACTAATTCTGAAACCATATTTTTGGTGATTTCTGAAAAGGACTTTTCCAAAACAGTGCCGTTTTGTAAGGCAACAGGATGTCCTACATCACCAGATTCACGAATACTTTGTACTAATGGAATTTCACCTAAAAATGCAGTTTTAATGTCTTCTGCTAAATTTTTAGCGCCATCTTGTCCAAAGATATAGTACTTGTTTTCTGGTAATTCTTCGGGCGTAAAATACGCCATATTTTCGATAATCCCCAGAACAGGTACCTGAATGCTTTCTTGCTGAAACATGGCAACACCTTTCTTCGCATCTGCCAAGGCAATGTTTTGTGGTGTACTCACAATTACGGCACCACTTATTGGCAAAGCTTGTACAATGGATAAATGAACATCTCCAGTTCCAGGTGGCAGGTCAATTAACAAGAAGTCCAATTCGCCCCAGTCGGCATCAAAAATTAATTGATTTAAAGCTTTAGAAGCCATAGGGCCTCGCCAAATTACAGCCTGATTTGGATCTGTAAAGAAACCAAGGGATAACAGTTTGACTCCGTAATGCGCTACAGGTTTCATTTTCGAGCGACCGTCTACATGCACAGACAATGGTTTTTCTTTTTCAACATCAAACATAATGTGTTGGGACGGGCCATAAATATCGGCATCTAAAACACCAACATTAAAACCCATTTTGGCTAAAGTAATGGCAGTGTTTGCTGTAATGGTAGATTTCCCAACACCCCCTTTACCAGAAGCGATTGCAATGATGTTTTTGATGTTTGAAATTTCTTTTCCTCGAATTAAATTTGGGTTTTCTTTAGCAACGGGCTTTACAACCTGCACATTTACTTTAACAATAATTGCAGCATCTACATTTGCTTTGATGGTTTTTGAAATTTCCGTTTCAATTTTTTTCTTTGCTTGTAAAGTAGGATTGCTTATGCTTACATCTACTTCAACTTCGTTGCCAAAAATGACAACATTAGTTACATTGTTGTTTTCAATCAAGCTTTTTCCTTCTCCTGGAGCCGTAATTGTTTCTAATGCTTTGTATATGTCTTGTTTTTTTAAACTCATTTTTTCTATTGATAGATTGCGCCTAACCGCGATTTTGGGTTTTAAAACCCATAAAAAATCGTTCTTTAACGCTCAAAGTGGTACTTATAACTTAATTAAGATTGCATCTTGATTGCAAAGATAGTGCTTACTGTTTAGATAAGAAAGGGTATGGATTGTGATTATTTTTTATGGCTTTGCGAATAGCGATAAAGTACGCTTTTATTCCTTTTTAGCGGCGGAGGCATCCATTGGACTCCAGAAAACTTTTTCGAAATCTTGGATTTGATTTTCAATCACAACAATTCCTTCGCTTTCCAACAACTGTTGCATAAGATTTGTACCCTTAAAATGATGCTTTCCTGTTAATAATCCTTTTCGGTTTACAACTCTATGTGCGGGGACTTCTTCTTTTTGGTTGTGAGCATTATTCATTGCCCAACCTACCATTCTTGCGGAACGTGCTGCACCTAAATAGCTTGCAATGGCACCATAACTAGTAACACGGCCAAACGGAATTAAGCGTGCTGTCTGGTAAACTTTTTCAAAAAAATTGTCTGATTCTTTCACTAGGTGAAGGTAAGAAAAGTATTGCGTTATATCCAAAAAAAGAGCTTGTAGATCAAATGCAATTGCCTGGAAGGTTTTGCTTTGAAGTAACTCCTAGTGAAAAAAGGACTAATACGTTAACCGAAATTGAATATAAGTGATGGGTTTTCCAACTTCTAGATATTGATTTTCGTAAAAAGTTTGGGTTTCCGTTACTTCTAATGGCGATCCTTCATTTTTATACACATTGTGATTTGCGTTTAAAACTTCATGTCCTTCACCATGCAACAAGCCAAGTGTATAACCGTGCATAAATTCACTGTCCGTTTTCAAGTTCATGATACCATCTTTATTTAAAATATGATGGTATTTTTTCAGGAAAGACGTATTTGTCATTCTATGTTTTGTACGCTTGTATTTTATTTGTGGGTCTGGGAAGGTAATCCAAATTTCAGCGACTTCATTTTCTTCAAAAATAAAATCAACCAATTCAATTTGTGTTCTTACAAAAGCGACGTTTTGTAAGCCTTCTTCGATGGCTGTTTTTGCGCCACGCCAAAAGCGGGCTCCTTTGATATCAATACCAATGTAGTTTTTGTTTGGGTTTTTACGAGCCAAGGCAATTGTATACTCCCCTTTACCACAGCCCAATTCTAAAACGATCGGATTTTTGTTTTTAAAAAAAGAATGCCATTTGCCCTTTAAAGAGAAGTTATTGATAACTTCCTCTCTCGTTGGCTGAATGACATTTTTGAACGTTTCGTTTTCGTTAAAACGTTTTAATTTGTTTTTGCTTCCCAAAGAATGTAGTATTAAGCGCGATCTTCTGTTCCTTCTCTCTTAAATTTATAGGATTCTTTCATCCAATAACGTAAAAGAAATAAAAAGACAACCAAAAAAAGCCAATTAACACCATTCGAAATCCACCATCCAAACTCTCTTAATGCCAAATCGGAACGAATTTCATTAAAAGGGGTGAATAAATACTCAGTAAATAAAGTGCCAATCCACTTAAAAATATTGCTTGCTATCATAACTTATTTATCTTTACGCTGCAAAAATAACAAAAGAAATAATGTTAGCCAATTTTTTCGGCAAATCAAAACCAATCAATTTTATAGTTTTACTATTAGTGTTTGTTTGTGCCTTTTTTTTAAATAGTTTTCATGCGTTTTCAACCACTGAATTTACGCTTTTATTCATCGTTGAAAAAATAGTATTTTTTATTATTTTCACCTTGCTTTTTTTTGGCGTAAACTTCATTATTTCTAAGAATAAATTAACACTAGACAATTCCTATGCGCTTTTGTTTTATCTTCTAGTGATTTCTTTTTTTAGCACTTATCTGTATGATTATAAGGTAGTTTTGGAATATATTATACACCTCTTGTTTTTAAGAAAAGTGTATAGTTTGCAAACCTTAAATGAGGTGTTTAAAAAGTTATTTGACGCTGGTTTTTGGTTGGGGGTACTGTGCCTTATGAACCCGTTTTCAATTGTATTTTCAGTACTTCTATTCACTGGGTTAATCGTTCATAAAAGGATTCGATTTCAAACCATGATCATCCCTACAGTTGGTTTTATGATTCCTGCTTTTTTGTTTTTCACTTATAGCTTTTGGATCGATTCGTTATCGCTTTTTACAGACAAACTTCTCTTATACAGCACCTACGACTTTAACTTGTATAAACAAACCAAGTTTTTAGCTCCATTGGGAGTTCTTTCAATATTTTTGTTGTTTGCAATTTTTATGAAAACAGGAAGCGTATTTTCTATTAATAATCGCTTCAAAAAAAGTTGGATTTTACTTTTAACTCATTTGTTTATAAGTATTTCATACCTCTTCATTACGTTTGACCGAGACGGTTCTGAATTGTTAATCGCCGCCTTTCCCGTTGCCGTAATTCTTGCCAATGGTTTTGAATCGATACAACGAAATTTTTTAAAAGAAATAGGAATTATTCTTTTTGTAGTGGGTGCTCTTTTAGGGCCTCTATTCTTATAGTTTCGTTCCAAAGGCCAGGTCTCCAGCATCTCCAAGCCCAGGGATAATGTACCCTTTTTCATTCAATGTAGGATCAATTGCAGCAATCCACAAATGAGTGTTTTTAGGAAAATGCTTTTCAATAAAATGAATTCCCTCTTGAGAGGCAATTACTACCACAATATGAATTTCTTTGGGAATCCCTTGTTTTTTAATGGCTTTATGGACTGCAACCAACGATTGACCGGTTGCCAACATTGGATCTGCCAATAAAAGTATTTTATCTTCCAATGCGGGGGCAGCAAAATATTCAACAACAATGTCAAATGCTGCATCTTTGTTTGGATGGTGGCGGTATGCAGCAATGAAAGCATTTTCAGCAGTATCAAAATAGTTTAACAATCCTTGATGCAGCGGGAGCCCCGCTCTTAATATTGAGCAAAGAACAAGTTCTTTTGTTGGAACTGCGATTTCTTTTGTCCCCAAAGGAGTAATCACCTCTACGGTTTTAGAGGCCAATTCTTTGCTTAATTCATACCCTAATATTTCTCCAATTCGTTCAATATTTCTACGAAATCGTAAAGGATCTTTTTGAATTTTATGATCTCTAATTTCTGAAATGAAAGTATTTAAAATCGAGGGACTTTTGGAGAGGTGGTGTATGGTCATTTCTATAGCTTATTTTACAAAGATAATCGGAATAGTTTAAAATGTGTATATTGTCAATTCTTAATCATCAATTGGGATAGTGTATCTATCACCAAAAGTCAACAAACCTAGAACAAAGAGTTTCATGAATTTGAAACTCTTTTTTTGTGTATTTTTTTAGAATTCTTCTCAACTTTGCGCCTTCATTTTAGAATTCATTTTCATGAACCAAAGAACCATAGCACTTAGTTTAGTCTCTATTGCAACTTTAATTTATGGGGTTACCTTTACCATTGCAAAAGATGTAATGCCACTATATATAAAACCCAATGCTTTTATTTTAATAAGAGTCTTTGGGGCTACTGTTGTTTTCTGGATTGCTGGGCTGTTTGTCAAGTCCCAAAAAATAGTGAGACAAGACTATAAAAAAATAATTTTGGCCTCTTTTTTTGGTATCGCATTGAACATGTTGTGCTTTTTTAAAGGCTTAAGCCTTACCTCGCCAATAAGTGCTTCGGTGATGATGGTTACTTCGCCAATTATGGTTTTAATTTTTTCAAGTATTTTGTTGAAAGAAAAAATTATTAAAAGGAAAATCATGGGGGTTTTTGTTGGATTGATTGGAGCGATTTTCTTGATTGTTTATGGGAATAGTGGTGAGAATACGGACGCCAATAGTACTTTAGGAAACTTTTTGGTATTTGTAAATGCAGCGTCTTACGGGCTGTATTTGGTTTTGGTCAAAAAAGTAATTTCAAAATACAACCCGATTACCTTTATAAAGTGGTTTTATCTATTTGGGCTTATTTTTGTGATCCCATTTTCATTGTTTGAATTCACTGAAATCTCATGGACAACTATGCCAACAGATATTTATTTAAAAGTAGGTTTTGTCATTCTTTTTACAACCTGTATTACCTATCTTTTTAACCTTTATGGCTTGTCTAAATTGAAGCCTATTACGGTGGGTGTTTTTATATATTTACAACCAGTAATAGCTACTATTTTCGCACTATCTGTAGGTAGTGATTCTCTTAATTTAGTGAAAATGTGCGCATCTGGAATCATCTTTTTTGGAGTGTATTTAGTTTCAAAACAGCCTAAAAGTACTTTGAAATAAACTATATTTGCAACGCATTTAAAATGAATATTTTATGATTCAATCAATGACAGGTTACGGGAAATCGGTACTTCAACTACCGACAAAAAAAGTAACCATAGAAATTAAATCCTTAAATAGTAAAAACCTTGATTTAAACGTCCGAATTCCTTCTTACTATAAAGAAAAAGAATTGTCTGTTCGTAAAAAATTAGCGAGCGCTTTGGTGCGTGGAAAAGTAGATTTCTCCATTTTTGTTGAAATGACCGGAAATGAATCTTCCGCAAAGATCAATCACAGCCTTGTAAAGGAGTATATGGAGCAATTAACAAATCTTGTAGATCCAGTTAAAACATCAGAGGTAGAGCTCTTGAAAATGGCCATTAGAATGCCAGATGCACTAAAAGCAGAACGTGAAGAGTTTGATGAAAACGAATGGAGCAGTATCACTCAAAATATAGACCTTGCAATTCAGGAGATTATACAATACAGAGTAGACGAAGCAGCCTCTTTAGAAATTGATTTCAAAGAAAGAATTACAAACATAAGAACCTATCTAGAAGAAGTGAAGGCATTGGATCGTGATCGGGTAGAAAATGTAAAGACGCGTTTGAAAAAGGCGATCGATGATTTGAAAGTAGATGCCGATGAAAATCGTTTTGAGCAAGAGTTGATTTACTATCTTGAAAAATTGGATATTAATGAGGAGAAAGTGCGGTTGGCAAACCACTTAGATTATTTTTTATTCACCTTGTCGTCCGAAGCATCAAATGGTAAAAAACTAGGCTTTATTGTTCAAGAAATGGGGAGAGAAATCAATACCACAGGTTCTAAAGCCAATTATGCACCCATGCAAAAAGCCGTAATTCAAATGAAAAATGAATTAGAGCAAATTAAAGAACAAATTTTAAACGTGCTATAAACGGAACCAATTTCGAGGGCATTCGGAATTCCAGAATCGATATATTATGAAAGATTTTAAAGGAAAATTATTTGTTTTTTCTGCCCCTTCTGGGTCTGGAAAAACAACCATTGTACGTCACTTATTAAAACAAGAACAATTTAATCTAGCGTTTTCTATTTCTGCAACTTCTCGAGAACCGAGAGGATTTGAAAAAGACGGAAAAGACTATTATTTTATCTCTTTAAGAGATTTTAAGAATAAAATAAAAGAAGATGCCTTTTTGGAATGGGAAGAAGTATATCGTGATAACTTTTATGGGACTTTAAAAACAGAAGTAGAACGAATCTGGGCACTAAAAAAACATGTAATTTTTGACATAGACGTTGTTGGTGGATTGCGAATAAAAAAGAAATTTCCAGAAAACACCTTGTCAGTTTTTGTAAAACCACCCAGTGTAGATGAACTTAAAATTCGGTTGAAGAAGAGAAGTACAGAAAGCGAGGATAAAATAAACATGCGGATTGCAAAAGCCTCTGTAGAATTGGCAACAGCTCCACAGTTTGATAAGATCATCAAAAATTATGATTTAGAGGTAGCTTTACAAGAAGCGGAAGCACTTATGCGTGACTATTTAGGATTAAACAAATAAAGAAAGTCGAAGAGCGAAACGGATTAAAAATGAAAATTGGATTATATTTTGGCACCTTCAATCCCATTCATGTTGGGCATTTAATCATCGCCAATCATTTAGTAGAGCATTCCAACTTAGATGAAGTTTGGATGGTGGTTACTCCACACAATCCATTTAAAAAGAAAAGTTCTTTACTAGACAATCACCACCGTTTTGAAATGGTCTATAGAGCAACGGAAAATTACCCAAAAATAAAACCGTCAGACATTGAGTTTAAACTGCCACAACCCAATTATACCACCCATACCTTGGCGCATATTTCAGAGTTGCATCCAGATAAAGAGTTTGGGTTAATTATGGGCGAAGACAATTTAAAAAACTTTCATAAATGGAAAAATTTTGAGACCATCCTAGATCATCATCAAATTTATGTATATCCAAGAATTTCAGCAGGAAATACCCAGTCACAATTTGACGGCCATCCAAAAATTCACAAAATCGCAGCTCCCATCATAGAAATTTCTTCAACAATGATTCGAAACGGATTAAAAACTGCCAAAAATATACAACCGCTTCTCTCCAAAGAAGTTTGGGTTTATATTGATGAAATGAATTTTTATAGAAAATAAATTTCACTATTTATTCGTTGTATATTTGTGAAGAAACTAAATAGCATTGTGTGGCAAAAAATAAGAAACAAAAACGTAATTTTAAACAGAAATTAACGGACAAATACAGTTTGGTTGTTTTAAATGAAGATACTTTTGAAGAGCGTTTTTCATTAAAGCTATCACGATTAAATGTATTTGTATTTGGAGGTTTTTTTTCAATATTGTTAATGGCATTAACCATCGCACTTATTGCTTTTACCCCAATTAAAGAATACATCCCGGGCTATTCTTCTACCTTATTAAAAACAAATGCATTAAACGCAACCTTAAAAGCAGATTCTTTAAAAACACAATTAACCGTTTTAGAAAATTATACAAAAGCAATAAGACCTGTATTGACCGGGGAATTAAAACCAGAAACCATAGATTCTTTACTGTTAGAACAAGAAAGAATAATTATCAACGAAAACGAGTTGGATGCTACAAAAGCAGATTCTTTATTTAGAGAAAGTGTTGATCGAAGAGACCGTTTTCCAATCATTAACAACATCGAATCCAATGTAGATTTGGTTTTTTTCGCGCCATTAAACGGTCAAATTTCTCAAAACTTCGATCCCTCGACCAAACATTTTGCAGTAGATATTTTAGCAAATACGGGAGCACCCGTAAAAGCAATTGCAGAGGGTACGGTTATTTTTTCCGGATGGACCACAGAAACCGGTTATGTGCTTATTTTAAAACATAGCAATAATTATATTTCTGTTTACAAACACAATGGAAATTTATTAAAAGAACAATCCGATTTTGTGCAATCTGGCGAGGCAATAGCAAGCGTTGGATCGACCGGAGAATTAACAACAGGTCCGCACCTACACTTTGAACTTTGGAGTGATGGCTATGCTGTAGACCCAGTAAAATATATAGATTTTAAATAATGAGTATTAAATCTTTTTTTGCAATCCCTTTTGCCAAAAATGCCACAAAAAAAGTGAAAAAGTGGGCAAATAATCCGCTGAAAACACAAGAAAAAGTTTTTCAAAAATTAATTTCGAAAGGGAAAAAGACCGCTTATGGTAAAGACCACGACTTTTTGAACATTCACAATTATGAAGACTTTAAAAAACGCATAAAAGTACAAGACTATGAAGGACTAAGAGCCTATGTAGATCGAATTGTAGCGGGGGAATCCGATGTGCTTTGGCCAGGAAAGCCGTTGTATTTTGCTAAAACTTCAGGTACAACTTCAGGGGCCAAATACATTCCAATTACCAAAGACTCCATGCCTACACATATAAAAGCCGCCAAAAATGCGTTGTTGTCTTATATCGTAGAAAAAAATGATGCAAGCTTTGTGAATGGAAAAATGATCTTTTTGCAAGGAAGCCCAGTTTTAGAAGATAAAAACGGAGTTAAATTAGGACGTTTAAGTGGGATCGTAGCCCACTACATTCCACAGTATCTGCTAAAAAACAGATTGCCAACTTGGGAAACCAATTGTATTGAGGATTGGGATACCAAAGTAAATGCCATTGTCAAAGAAACAATACATGAAGACATGACGGTAATAAGTGGCATTCCGTCCTGGGTACAAATGTATTTTGAAAAATTGATTGCAAAAACAGGAAAATCAATTTCAGAAATCTTTCCAAATTTTAATTTCTTCATATATGGTGGGGTCAATTTTGAGCCTTACAAAAACAAATTTGAAAGTTTAATAGGTAAGAAAATAGATTATATAGAATTGTATCCAGCATCTGAAGGATTTATTGCTTATCAAGATTCACAAACCGAAAAAGGAATGTTATTGCAATTGGATTCGGGTATTTTCTATGAATTCATCCCTGCTAGTGAGTTTTTTGACGAAAATCCTACAAGAATTTCACTAAAAGATGTAAAAATCAACGTCAATTATGTTATTATTTTAAATACAACTGCTGGGTTGTGGGGGTATAATATTGGCGATACGGTTGAATTTACAAATACAAAACCATATCGAATAAAAGTGACAGGACGTATCAAACACTTTATTTCTGCTTTTGGAGAACACGTGATTGGGAAAGAAGTCGAGAAAGCATTGAAGGATGCAATTCTAGAAACCAATATTAATATTAGCGAATTTACAGTAGCCCCACAAGTAAATCCAGAGAGTGGTTTGCCCTATCATGAATGGTTTTTAGAGTTTGAAAATGAACCTGAAAACATGTCCGATTTTGCCAATAAAATAGATCGTTCTATGCAAGCCCAAAACAGCTATTACTTCGATTTGATAGCAGGTAAAATACTACGACCATTGGTGATTCGAAAAGTTAAAAAAGGCGGATTTCATGCGTATATGAAATCGATTGGAAAATTTGGAGGTCAAAATAAGATCCCACAATTAGCCGACAATCGAAAAATAGCTGATGTTTTACAAGATTTTCTAGTTGAATAATCATTCTAAATAAAAACCCTATGAAGATTGTTTCCACCAACATTGGAGAAAAAAAAGTGATTGACTGGAAAGGAAAAACAGTAACAACAGGTATTTTTAAAGATCCAGTTACGATGCCTATTTTTTTAGACACAGAAGAAGTTACCGGAGATGAAATTTCCGATCGAAAACATCATGGCGGTATACTTCAAGCCATTTATGGATATTCATTAAAACACTACCAATATTTCAAGCCCTTGTATCCAAATTTAGAATGGCAATCTGGAATGTTTGGTGAAAACCTAACCATAGACGACTTGGATGAAACCAAGTTGCATCAAGGAGATACTTTTCAGGTGGGTGCTGCTATTTTAGAAGTAACAGTACAACGAAATCCATGTTATAAACTGGGCGTTCGTTTTAACGATATGAAAATTGTAAAACAGTTCTGGAACACCACAATGTGTGGCGTTTATTTTAAAGTAGTACAAACGGGTTTTGTAAAAGTTGGAGATGTGTTTACTCAACTTAAAAGCTGTCCTGAAAACCCTACAATTGCAGACTTGTATCTTGCCATAAGACCAAAATAGGGAGCATCTCTTAAATGAGGTCGTTGCATCGGTTGACTCTAAGCAGACAGGGTGTCCTCTTTCTTATGTAAAAATCGGGTTAATTTCATGGAAAGATCTAGCAAAATAATTTTAGCGTTTCCATTTCTTTCAATGTGATAAATCGCATCATTGAGTTCTTTCTCGATGTCTAAAATATTTCCGGCATGAACGTAAGGTGCAAATTTTGAAAGATCAAAGCCTGTTTGAGTTTCCATAAAAACCAACTCATTTGATTTGTAGTTTAGCAACAAAGCCTGTCTGAAGAATTGCAAGCAGTAGCCTAAAAAACGTTTTTGATTTTCTCTACCCGATTTTGCAATGGTTTCCGACCAAGAAACTAACTGTTGTACTACAGCTGCATTTCCTTTTGCTTTAAAAGCAGTTCGAATCCAAGTAACAAACCATTCTTCAAAAATTAAATCGGCCCCATCATTTTGTAATAATTGAACTGCTTTGTTGTAATTTCCCTCTGCTTGATGAGCAATTTTGGCAGCTTCACTTTCAGAACACTGTTCTCTCTCGATTAAAGCCCTTGCAATGTCTTGTGCTGCTAACACTGGAAAATGCAATGCTTGGCAACGAGATCGAATGGTATTTATAATTTGATCTTCATTTTCAGTAACCAATAAAAATACTGTTTTTTCAGGGGGTTCTTCAATCAGTTTTAAGAGTTTGTTGGCCGCCGCAATATTCATTTTCTCAGCCATCCAAATGATCATGACTTTATAGCCTCCTTCATAGGACTTGAGTTGTAATTTTTTTACAACATCCAATGCTTCATCAACCCCAATATTTCCTTGCTTATTGGCTACTCCAATGTGCTGCAGCCAATTAAATAAACTAGCATAAGGTTGTTCGTTTAAGAATTGACGCCAGGCTTCCAAATAGAGGTTGCTTACCGGGTGTTTTTTTACGAGATCACTCGTTGTTACCGGAAACGCAAAATGCAAATCAGGATGCTGTAATTTTTCACACTTTACAGCGCAAGCAGCAGTATCTTCAGAGAAATTACACAATAAATACTGTGCATAGGCTATGGCCATAGGCAAAGTTCCGCTGCCTTCATTTCCAATAAAAAGCTGGGCATGTGGAATTCTTCCGTTTTCTGCAGAAGTACGTAAATGATTTTTGATGTGTTCTTGACCTATAATTTGGTTGAAAAGCATAAGCAAATATAAAATTTGTTCGCCATTAATCCACAGATTTTAGAAATCAAAAAAGATTTCTTTTTAATAGCCCAAATTTTGGTTTCATTTGAAGCGGTTTTCTTTTTTTTATGCGCTGCTTTTCATTACGCAAACGATATCTTAGTTTTTTAGTTTTCAATTTCTTTAAACCTAAAGAATTCGGTATTTTTGTTCAAAATAACAACCCAATGAAGACCTTAAAAGACTTTAATTTCAAGAACAAGAAAGCCATTATTCGAGTAGATTTTAATGTGCCCTTAAACAATGAGTTTCAAGTAACGGACATCACAAGAATTCAAGCTGCAAAATCTACGATTACAGAAATTTTAGCACAAGGAGGGAGTTGTGTTTTAATGTCTCATTTAGGAAGGCCAAAAGGATTTCAAGAAGCCTTTTCCCTGCAGCACATTGTAAAATCTGTTGAAGCGGTTTTGAATTGTAATGTAAAGTTTGTAGCTGACTGTGTGGGCACTAAAGCAACAGATGCAGTTGCTGACTTAGCGCCAGGAGAAGTCGTATTATTAGAAAACTTACGTTTTTACGAAGAAGAGAAAAAAGGAGATGTTGCCTTTGCAGAGAAGTTATCAAAATTAGGAGATATTTATGTAAACGATGCTTTTGGCACCGCACACAGAGCCCATGCATCCACCACAATTATTGCACAGTTTTTTGAAGACAATAAATGTTTTGGAAACTTACTGTCAAGAGAAATTGAAAGTATAGACAAAGTTTTAAACAATTCAGAAAAACCAGTTTTAGCTATTTTAGGAGGTGCGAAAGTGTCCTCAAAAATTACAGTAATTGAGAATATTTTAGACAAAGTAGACCACTTAATTATTGGAGGCGGAATGAGTTTTACTTTTGTAAAAGCATTGGGAGGAAAAATAGGGAATTCTATTTGTGAAGACGATAAAATGGAATTGGCTTTAGAAATTTTAAAACAAGCCAAAGCAAAAGGAGTAGAAGTTCACATCCCAGTAGATGTAATTGCTGCCGATGACTTTTCCAATGATGCCAATACGCAAACGCTGGATATCAACGAAATCCCAGAAGGATGGGAAGGGGTAGACGCCGGTCCAAAATCCAGAGCGAACTTTGATGCTGTTGTCAATGCATGTAAAACAATTTTATGGAACGGTCCTTTGGGTGTTTTTGAAATGGAAGCTTTTGCAGGTGGAACCATCGCTTTAGGACATTCTATTGACCAAGCAACTAAAAACGGCGCTTTTTCTTTAGTTGGAGGAGGTGACTCTGTTGCTGCTGTGAAACAATTTGGTTTTGCAGACAAAGTAAGTTATGTTTCTACTGGAGGCGGTGCCATGTTAGAAATGCTAGAAGGAAAAACATTGCCAGGTATTGAGGCAATCTTGAAGTAAAAGAAAGAATATTCCAACGTATAAGCGTGTAATTTTTAAAAATTGCACGCTTATTATTTTTTATCCAATTAAGTTTTTAACTTCGTTTTTTTGTTTTGAATGCCCCCAATTAAAAAACACCCAATTTTACCCCTACAAATGAAATATACGACCCTACCCAATACAACCCTAAAAGTTTCTAAGATATGTTTAGGAACCATGACCTGGGGAAACCAAAATACAGCAGCAGAAGCCTTTGAACAGATGGATTACGCACTATCACAAGGCGTTAATTTCTTTGATACCGCAGAATTGTATCCAGTGCCCGCAACTCCCCAAACCTATGCAGATACGGAGCGAATTATTGGAAATTGGTTTCAGAAAACTGGCAATCGAGAAAAGGTTGTTTTGGCAAGTAAAATTGCAGGAGCTGGAGATTATACAAAGCATATTAGGACCGGTGGTTTTACAAAACAGAACATTATAGAAGCCGTTGAGGGCAGTTTAAAACGCCTGCAAACAGATTATTTAGATCTGTATCAATTGCACTGGCCCTCTCGTGGTGTTAACTGCTTTGGAGTAAGAGACTATCCCTACCAAACAAGCTCAAAAGAAGCAGAAGATCATCTGGAGATTTTAGAAACCTTAAATACTTTTGTAAAGGCAGGAACCATAAAAGCCATTGGACTTTCAAATGAAACTCCTTGGGGAACCATGAAATACTTACAAACAGCCGCCGAGAACAATTTAGCAAGACCTGTTACCATTCAAAATTCATATTCTATGATTCATAGAGGCTATGAATATGGAATGTCTGAAGTTTCGCTAAGGGAAGATATTGGTTTGTTGGCATACTCACCATTGGCACAGGGAGTTTTGTCTGGAAAATATTTAGATGGAAAACGTCCGGAAGGATCCAGAGGGAATTTATTTCCAAGATTTATAGCACGTTATATGGGCGATCGTTCTTCAGAAGCGGTGCGAAGGTATGAACGAATAGCAGCAAAAAATGGGATTACATTGACAGAGTTATCATTGGCTTTTGTCAATCAATTACCTTTTGTAACCAGTAACATTATTGGTGCTACCAGAATGGATCAATTGAAAGAAAACATTGGGAGTATTCATATTGATTTGAGTGCTGAAACCCTTGCAGCGATTAATGCTGTGCATGCGGAAATTCCAAATCCCGCACCTTAATAAAAAGAAAATTACAGCATAAAAAAACCGAAAGAGCATTGCTTTCGGTTTTTTTGCTTTCTATTGCTTACTATATCGATAGCCGTTGAAATTTCTTAATCTAGAAGATGTAAAGCACTTGCTTTCAAACGTCCATTTTTAAGAACACCAACAACCTTTGCCTTCCTAACCACGTTACAAAAACCTGTATTTTGATCATGGGCATCTCCAAAATCGTCAATATTTGCCCCATCAATAAAGTAGGCTTGACCGTCCAAACGAATTGCAAGGTCGCAACCCATAGGTGCTGCTATTTCAAACTGACATTGTCCGCAAGAAATTTCGACAACTTGGTGAATCTCTTTTTTGTTTTCACAGGAAGCTAAAATTAGGAAACCGAAGAGCAGTATTTTTTTCATGATCAATGTTTTACTTATAGGGATTATTTTTTTGCCCAAGAATCGCGCAATCCAACGGTTTTATTGAAGACTAAATTCTCTGAAGTTGAATCGTCATCTACATTGAAATAACCCAAACGTTGAAATTGAAAACGCTCGCCAATTTTCGCAGATTGTAAACTTGGTTCCACAAAAGCGTTGATAATTTCCAAGGAATTTGGATTGATAAACTCCATATAATCTTTGTCTTTGTGAGCATCTGGGGTTTCGTCTAAAAACAAACGATCATAGGCTCTTACTTCTGCTTTAACTGCATGTTTTACAGAAACCCAATGCAGGGTTCCTTTTACTTTACGGTTGCTTTCTTCGGTATTGCTTCCAGACTTTGTTAATGGATCGTAAGTACAGTGAATTACAGTAATTTCGCCATTTTCATCTTTTTCACAACTTGTAGCAGTTATGAAATAGGCGTTTTTTAAACGGACTTCTTTTCCAAGTTTCAATCGAAAAAATTTCTTGTTTGCTTCTTCTCTAAAGTCTTCCTTTTCAATATAAATTTCTCTTGAAAAAGGGATTTCTCTGGTACCAGAATTTTCAGCTTCTGGGTTGTTCTCTGCTATTAAAATTTCTTCTTTTCCTTCGGGATAATTGTCAATAATCACTTTTACAGGATCCAACACACCCATTACTCTATTGGCTGTTTTGTTTAAATCTTCTCGAATCTTAAATTCCAACAAGGCAACATCAATACTGTTTTCTCGTTTTGAAACCCCTACGGTTTCAATAAAATTTTTAATCGATTCTGGGGTATAACCGCGTCTTCTCAATCCAGAAATGGTTGGCATTCTTGGATCGTCCCATCCAGAAACAATATTTTCTTCGACCAATCTGAGCATTTTACGCTTGCTCATTACGGTATAGCTTAAGTTCAAACGAGAAAATTCACGTTGTTTGGTTGGATTTGGATAGTCTGTTTTACTGTATTCAAAAACATGATCTTTGAACCAATCGTACAGTTCTCTATGTGGTTTAAACTCTAAAGAACATAAAGAATGGGATATTTGTTCAATATAATCACTTTCTCCATGGGTCCAGTCATACATCGGGTAAATACACCAGTCATCGCCAGTTCTATGGTGCGACTTAAACAGGATGCGATACATTAAAGGATCTCGCAACAACATATTGGGGCTTTTCATATCAATTTTTGCCCGCAAAGTATGGGTGCCTTCCTCATGTTTTCCTTCTTTCATTTCTTGAAACAAGTGCAAGTTTTCTTCTACAGAACGTGTTCTAAAAGGGCTGTTGGTTCCAACTTGTGTTGGGGTTCCTTTTTGGAGGCGCATTTCTTCAGAAGACTGCGAATCAACATAGGCTTTCCCGTCCTTGATCAATAGCACTGCCCAGTCGTATAATTGCTGAAAATAATCGGATGAATAACATTCTTTTGCCCAGCGGTATCCCAACCAGCGAATGTCGTTTTTAATTGCATCTACATATTCTTGCTCTTCCTTTGCAGGATTCGTATCATCAAACCGAAGGTTTACGGGTGCATTGTATTTCTGCCCCAAGCCAAAACTAATTCCGATGGCTTTGGTATGACCTATGTGTAAATACCCATTTGGTTCTGGTGGAAAACGAAAACGCAAATTTTCTTTTGGCATTCCGTTTGCCAGATCTTCTTCAATGATTTGCTCTAAAAAATTCAGTGGCTTTAGCTCTTCAGACATATTCTTTTTTCGAAAAATTAAGCAACAAAATTACATAAAATAACTTGTATATTTTTATTTTGATTGCGCACTTTCAAGCGACAATTTTGGTGTCTTATTTTTATGGATGCGCACTTCCTTTTTTTTAGGATCTCAAAAAAAAGCAAAAGTATTCGTAAAAAAGAAAGCTTTTGTAAATAGCGTAATGAGCACCTCCATTAAAATTCTCTGAAAATAGAATTTACTATTTATTTATTGTCGTATTTTTGCAGGGTATGAAAGATGATGCAAAAAAACCAGATTTGGTTGTTTTTAATGAAGATACCCAGCAATACGATGCTGCATTAAAACCCTATGGCACCGCTGCAAGTTCTCCAGTAATTACGCCCCTAAATACCGCTAGTTGGAAAAATGATGGGATACAGCGTGTGAACAAGCAGTTGAAGTCGAAGTTTGATGAGGTCAAAAAAGAGTATGAATCCTTAATGCAAAAGTTTCAGTACAATGATTTAATCTACAATGCGAACTTTAGCTTTGAGCCTATTTTTGGAGAAACCTATCATTTATACAACAAGAAAAACAAAGAACCCTTTTTATCGATTATTTCCCCAGAGCAATGTAGTTTTGACTATATAGGTTCTTTTCGTTTGAATACTGACAAAATGTGGGAGAAAATTGAAGAAGATAAATAAGACAAAACCCTTTCGGGCCTAAAAGAGATGCAATGGGAATCATAAAAGTAAACAACATCAAATTGTATGCGTATCACGGTTGTTTAGACGAAGAAGCAAAAATTGGTTCCGAATACCGTGTTGATGTAGCGGTAAAAGTCGATTTAAAAAAGTCTGCGAAAACAGATGCCTTGGAAGATACGGTAGATTATGTGCATTTAAATCATATTGTAAAAGAAGAAATGGCCATTCGCTCAAAGCTTTTAGAAGCGGTAGCGCAGCGAATTTTAGATCGTTTTTTCAGCGAACTTCGAATGATTAAAAAAGCCTCGGTTTCGGTTTCAAAAATAAACCCACCTATTGGAGGTGACGTAGAAGAAGTCCTGGTTAGCCTCTCTAAAAAGCGATAACACAAAAAAAAGCCTTGCAATACATGTAAATTTATGTAAATTTGCAATCCTTATTACAAGAGGGTGTCGTGGCCGAGTGGCTAGGCAGTGGTCTGCAACACCATCTACAGCGGTTCGAATCCGCTCGACACCTCAAAAACGCTTCAATTTCTTGAAGCGTTTTTTTTGTAGTATGCTTTTAAGTACGGTTTCTTTTATGCTGCAATTCAATTAGTAAGAACGAATTATAAAACACGCTATGCTTTTCAATATTTCACATTTTATTAGCAAAAAAGTGGCGTTTTTTCTGCATATTTGTTGTGGATGAAATTGTACCCAATAGAAACAGGAAATTTTAAGTTAGACGGAGGTGCTATGTTTGGTGTTGTGCCTAAAACGATTTGGCAAAAAACAAATCCTGCAGACGCAAACAACCTAATAGACATGAGCATGCGTTGTCTACTTATAGAAGATGGCGATCGATTGACTTTAATTGATACCGGTTTGGGAAACAAACAATCTCAAAAGTTTTTTGGATATTATTATTTATTTGGAGATTTCTCCTTAGACGCTTCTTTAGCAAAACATGGTTTTCATAGAGATGCTATTACCGATGTTTTTTTAACCCATTTACATTTTGATCACTGTGGTGGAGTTATTGAGTTTAACCAAGCAAAAACACTCTTGCAACCTGCCTTTAAAAATGCAAAAGTTTGGTCGAATGAAGCCCATTGGAATTGGGCAACGGAACCAAATCCAAGAGAAAAAGCGTCTTTTTTAACGGAAAATATTCTCCCAATTCAACAAAATGGGCAGTTAAATTTTATCCAACAGAATGCCAAAGACCAAATAGGATTTGACGTTCTATTGATGGATGGGCATACTGAAAAACAAATGTTGCCAAAAATCACATACCAAGACAAAACCATTGTTTTTATGGCCGATTTACTTCCTACTGTTGGCCACATTCCATTGCCATATGTAATGGGGTATGACACAAGACCCCTACTAACAATCACAGAAAAAGCCGCTTTTTTAAAGGAAGCCGCAGACAAAAATTATTATCTTTTTTTAGAGCACGATGCTTACAACGAGCTTTGTACTGTAAAACATACAGAAAAAGGAGTACGACTCCATCAAACCCATAAATTCACAGACCTATTTAATTAATACTATTATGAGCACATTAAAATCTATTTTTTATACAGCAATAGCTGTTTCTATCTTATCAAGCTGTAAAACACCTATTACCGCTATACCTGTTCCTAGTGGAACCGTAAACACGATCAATGTTACTGCTAAGAAAGCAGCTTTGTCCGAAGATGAGACTCATCGCTGGAGTCATGCAGATTTAGAAAAAGATTCTATTCCAGGAATGAGTATCGCAAAAGCATATCAGTTTTTAGAGGGCAAAAAAGGGCAAGAAGTAATTGTGGGGATCGCAGATTCTGGGGTAGATGTATCTCATGAAGATTTAAAAGAAGTAGCTTGGGTAAATCCAAATGAAATTGCAGGTAATAATATTGATGATGATCAGAATGGTTACGTTGATGATATTCATGGCTGGAATTTTATTGGAAGCAAAGATGGTCGTATTGTAAATTCCGATCAATTAGAAATTACTAGAATTGTTAAAAGAGGGATGGAAAAGTATGGCGATAAAACAGCTTCCGAGATTCCAGAAGCTGAACAAGCGGCATTTGCTCAATTTTTAAAGGACAAAGCAGCATTTTCTAAAGCTGCAGATAGAAAAGCAAAGGAAAAAGAAAATTTAAACAATACCAAGCAACGATTGAATCAACTTAGAGAAAGTTTTAACGCTGTAAAAACCTTCCTTGGAAAAGAGAATTTCACCTTAGAAGACTTAAAAGTAGTAAAGCCAGGAGATCCAAAAGTTGCTGAACAAATTGCCGATGTTGTCAATATTTTAAACAGAGGAATGACCGAAGCAAGTCTTTTAGATTATCAAAAAGGGCTGTTAGACTATATGGCTGGTGTTGAAAGAACAAAGCATTTCGATTTAGATTTTGACGCACGTCAAACCATGGGCGATGATTTATACGACATTACCGACACCGATTATGGAAACAATAATGTGATTGGTTCAAAAGATTTAGAAAGCCATGGTACTCATGTAGCTGGAATTGTAGCAGCATCAAGAAACAACGACAAAGGTGTAAATGGGGTGGCCAAAAATGTAAAAATTATGGCAGTAAGAGTGGTGCCAGATGGAGACGAGCACGACAAAGATGTGGCATTGGGAATTCGATATGCAGTAGATAATGGGGCAAAAGTAATTAATATGAGTTTTGGTAAAGGACAATCACCCAATATGGAATGGGTATTAGAAGCCATTCGTTATGCTGCCAAAAAAGATGTTTTATTAGTAAATGCTGCCGGTAATGATGGGGCAAATATTGATGTTGAAGCGACTTTTCCAACAGATGCTCCCGATTTCATCAATGAAATCTCAGACAATGTTTTAACTGTTGGCGCAATGAGCCTCAATTATAATGAAAATTTACCCGCAAACTTTTCCAACTATGGGAAGGTAAATGTAGATGTATTTGCACCAGGGGTTGACATCTATGCAACCATGCCAAAAGACACCTATGCACCCAATAGTGGAACCTCTATGGCCGCACCTTCCGCTGCAGGTGTTGCTGCACTAGTTCGTTCCTACTATCCTCAGTTATCGGCAAGTCAAGTAAAACATATTTTGATGAATTCGGGCGTAAAAATTAATTTTGAAGTCATCAAACCAGGATCGCAATCAAGAGAAAATCCAACAGGAGACAAAGTATCATTTTCAGATTTATCTGTTTCAGGGCGTATCGTAAATGCATACAATGCTTTAAAGATGGCAGATCAAATTGTGAATGGGAAAAAATAATCCCGAACCGTATTTAGTTCGATTCAGCGAAATCAAAAAAAAAGAAGTATATAAATCGTAAGAAAATGAAAAAATTATTATTAGTTGCTTTTATGGCCTTGACAATGACTTCTTGTAAGCAAACACAAGAGGTCGTTTACAAACAATCCGCCACTTCAGAAACTGCTTCTTATTGGCAGCAACATATTGATTATTCAATGAATATTGATGTGGATGTAAACAACTACCAATACCAAGGAACTCAGAAGGCAGTATACACCAACAATTCGCCAGACGAATTGACCAAAGTTTTTTATCACTTGTATTTTAATGCTTTTCAACCCGGCTCTCAAATGGACATTCGATCTTTAAATATTAAAGATCCAGACCGAAGGGTTGGAGACAGAATTAGTAAATTACAGCCAGATGAAATAGGGTATATTAAGGTAAATTCTTTACAACAGAATGGCGTTTCTGTTGCTTTTGAAACGGTAGGGACTATTTTAGAAGTTACTTTGGAGACACCCATTAAATCTGGAGAGACGGTCACTTTCGACATGGTTTTTGAAGCGCAAGTTCCTGTACAAATTCGTCGTTCTGGAAGAAATAATAAAGAAGGTGTCGCACTTTCAATGGCACAATGGTATCCAAAAATGGCGGAGTATGACTTTCAAGGATGGCATACACCACCCTATATAGCACGCGAGTTTCATGGAGTTTGGGGTAATTTTGATGTCAAATTAACCATCGATAAAAATTATGTCGTTGGTGGAACAGGATATTTACAAAATCCGCAAGAAGTTGGACATGGTTATGAGGAGGCTTCAAAACCGTTAACCCTACCATCCTCAGACAAATTGACTTGGCATTTTAAAGCACCAAAAGTACACGATTTTGTTTGGGCTGCTGATCCGGACTATTTGCATGATGTGTTAAAAATGGACAACGGAATTGATTTACACTTCTTGTACAAGAAAAATTTAGCACCAGCATATTTAAAAAATTGGAAAGACTTACAAAAACCAACAGCTGCTTTAATGACTTATTTTAGTGAGCACATTGGACAGTATCCTTACAAACAATACTCTGTAATTCAAGGGGGAGATGGCGGAATGGAATATGCCATGGCCACTTTAATTACTGGGAAAAGAAAATATGGAAGTCTATTTGGAGTTACTGCACACGAATTGGCACACACTTGGTTTCAGTTTTTATTGGCTTCCAACGAAAGCTTACACCCCTGGATGGACGAAGGATTTACTTCCTATATATCAAACAAAGCTTCTGCAGAAATTTTGAAGAATTCGGAAGGGAAAAATCCCAATGCAGGCCCTTACAGAGGCTATAATTATATTACAAAAAGTGGTTTAGAAGAACCTTTAACAACCCATGCAGACCGATACAATACCAATGCAGCATATAGTATTGGGAGTTATGGAAAAGGAAGTATGTTTTTGTCGCAACTCGAATATGTAATTGGTGCAGAGAATGTTGCGAAAGGATTGAAAAAGTACTTTGCAGACTTTAGTTTTAAACATCCAACACCCAACGATATCAAACGAACGATGGAAAAAGTTTCTGGAATTCATTTAGACTGGTATTTAAATGAATGGATTCAAACCACGCACACCATTGACTACGGGGTTAAATCCGTAAATGGAACGGAAGTTACACTCGAGAGAATTGGTCAAATGCCAATGCCTGTCGATGTTGAGGTTACCTATATTGATGGATCTACAGAAAGGTATAATATTCCATTAAGAGTAATGCGAGGGAATAAACCAACATCTGCAACGGTCCTAGAAGATTGGGCTTGGGCAAATCCAACGTACCGTTTTAAAACCTCCAAAACAATAAAATCAGTAGTCATTGATGGTAGTAAACTCATGGCAGATATTAATGATGATAATAACATTTTTGAGGTGGAGTAATTCGAAAAATAATTCTATTTTTAAGAAAAAAGAAATAAAAAAGCGAGGCAAAAACTTCGCTTTTTTTTAGTCGCCAATTTGAATGAGCCCATCGATTTTTTCATTCGGAATAAATCCTTGTAGCATTAAAAAGACACCGCAAACAATTAAGATGATCCCCATAATTTTCTTTGTGCGATAAATTACCGATGGCGTCATTTTACTTTTTAATTGTTTGGCCAAAAAAATCTTTCCCAAATCTGTAAGAAAGTAGGCAATTAAAATTGTTCCAAAATACCAGAAAATAGAGGTTTGATCCATTTTTAAAGTAGGTCCAATCACCAAAACAATGCCAAGCCAGAATGCCAAAACACCTACATTTACAAAGTTTAAAAAGAAACCTTTAAAAAAACCTTTTAGGTAATTATTTTTAAGCGGAATGGTGACGGTATTATCCGTTTCTAGGGCTTCTTCTTTCCCTTCTTTCTCTAAGTAAGTAATGAGACCATAGAGCACTAAAACCAACCCTCCAATAAAGAAGAGTCTTGGATCATCTTTTATTTTTTCTAATAGAGATCGACTCCCGTAATAAGCAATTAAGATAAAAGAAACATCTCCTAAAAGAACTCCCAAATCAAAAACAATAGCAGCTCTTGCACCTTTTAAAATACTGGTTTGGATGAGTACAAAAAAAACGGGACCAATCATGAAGGCCATGAAGAATCCAATTAGAAAAGCATTTTTAAAATCGTAAATATCCATTGGTTAAAAATAGGAATAATATTTTAGTTCTTGAGGGGCCATTTCTACCACTGAAGACACAACAAATTTCAACAAATTTTTTATGATGTTGTATTATACATCATCAAAGTCAATGGTAATTTTTGATGTTGTTGGGTGGGCCTGACAAGCTAAAATAAATCCATCGGCGATTTCACTTTCTGATAAAATAGCATTTTTAACCATAACAGCCTTTCCTTCGATAACTTTACACAAACAAGAACTACAAACACCTCCTTGACATGAGTAAGGAGCGTCCAGGTCGTTTCGCAAACTGGCCGCCAGAATATCATCTGTTTGTTCCATCGTAAAAGTTGATTTTTCATCATCTAAAAGAACAGTAATTTCGGTAACTCCTTCTTTTACCTGTTCAGTACTTTCTTTGTCTTCGGTAATGGTAAAAAGTTCAAAGTGGATATTTTCTTTTGAAATATTATTTTTAGCAAGTGTTTTCGAGACTTCTTTAATCATTGGTTCTGGACCGCATAAATAGGCCGCATCAAATGAAGTTTCCTTGTACCTGCTTTTTATAAAAAAATCTGTTACACTTTCATTGATTCTACCACGCAAAGCATTCTTTACGTCCGCTCTACTGAAGATATAGTGGAGGTTTAATCGTTCTGAATAAATTTCTTTCAAACTGTTTAAAGCGTCGAAGAACATGGTATCTGCAATCGATTTATTTCCATATATCAATGTAAATGTTGCTGTTGGTTCAGTTTCTAAAACTGTTTTGAGCATGGATAAAACAGGTGTAATTCCAGAACCTGCCGCAAATCCAATGTAATTTTTATTCGCTTTTGGCTCTAATAAAAAACGTCCTTCTGGTGCAGCAACTTCGAGTACATCACCCACTTTTAAATAGTTGGTAGCGTAGGTTGAAAAAACACCCTTTTCAACCGCTTTAATTGCCACTCTAACTTCACCGCTTGCTGATGAAGAACAAATAGAATAGGCACGTCGAATTATCCTGTTGTCAATTTCTTTTTGGAGCGTAATGTATTGTCCCGCAGAAAAATGAAACTTATCGGTTAAGTTTTCAGGAATGGTAAATACTACAGAAACCGCATCAGCGGTTTCTTGTGTTATTTCTTTTATGTTTAGATCGTAAAATGTTGCCATTAAAAAGGGTGGATTAAACCAAATTATTTGCAATTAAATATTCGGCAATTTGAACTGTATTGGTTGCAGCACCTTTTCTAAGGTTGTCTGCAACGATCCACAAATTTAAGCTATTTTCTTGAGATTCATCTCTTCGAATTCGTCCAACAAATACTTCGTCTTTATCATGAGCGTTTATGGCCATCGGATATACATTGTTTGCCAAATCGTCTTGCACAATAACACCTGGGGTGTTTGATAATATTTGACGTACTTCTGTTAGATCAAAATCATTTTTAAATTGCACATTAACAGCTTCAGAATGTCCTCCAGAAGTTGGTATTCTTACGGCAGTTGCGGTTACTGAAAAAGAATCGTCACGTAAAATTTTCTTAGGCTCTTTTACCAATTTCATTTCCTCTTTTGTATATCCATTTTCTAAAAAAACATCACAATGTGGCAATGCATTTCTTCCAATCTTGTGCGGATATGCCATGGCGCCTTCAATGCCAGCTTCTTCATTGTCCAATTGTTGCACCGCTTTGATACCAGATCCAGATACGGATTGGTAGGTAGAGACGACTACTCGTTTCATCGTGTATTTTTTGTGCAAAGGTCCTAATGCCATTACCAATTGAATGGTTGAGCAATTTGGATTTGCAATAATTTTATCTGCTGCGGTTAATACATCCCCATTAATTTCTGGAACAACCAATTTTTTAGTGGGATCCATTCTCCAGGCAGATGAATTGTCAATTACGGTGGTGCCAACAGCAGCAAATTTTGGAGCCCATTCCAATGAAGTTTCTCCGCCAGCAGAGAACAAAGCCACATCGGGGCTCATTTTTAGCGCATCGGCTAAAGTAACCACGGTATAGTCGGTTCCTTTGTAGCTTAATTTCTTTCCTGCTGAACGAGCTGAGGCTACAGGAATCAATGCTGTTATGGGTAAATTACGTTCTTCTAAGACTTTTAACATAACGGTGCCAACCATACCAGTTGCGCCTACAATAGCTACTTTCATAAGAAATTCTTTTAGTGTCCTGTTTTTACAGGATAAATAATTTAATTGTTTTACTCTTGCAAAGATGCTAAAAAAAAATACGATTTAAATTCCTTAAAGTGTTATAAATCAACTAAAGTTTAAAATTAATCTACATAGAATTCTGCTGTTTAAAATTAAACTTTAAAAAAGATATGATTTTTAAACCGTTGCTTTCTTGAAAGCATTAATAATTTGTTTGATTTGTGGATTTACTGTCTAAAAACCTTAGTTTTGTAACATTAAATAACGATTAACTAAAAAAAGTATAGCATGCAACTGTACAATAAGTTAAGCGCGCAAGAACGAGCTGCGCTAATTGATGAGGCAGGGAAAGACCGGCTCACCATTTCATTCTATCAATACCATAAGATAGAAAACCCACAATTACTTCGAGATAAATTGTTTTTAGAATGGAATGCTCTGGATGTTTTGGGTAGAATTTATGTTTCTTATGAAGGGATCAATGCGCAACTATCAGTGCCTTCAGAAAATTTATTTGCACTCAAAGATCAATTAGATACCATTTCATTTTTAAAAGACATTCGTTTGAATATTGCCATAGAGCAACATAATAAATCCTTTTTAAAATTGAAGGTAAAAGTGCGGGACAAAATTGTTGCCGACGGTTTGGAAGATGCTACTTTTGATGTTACAGATATTGGGATTCATTTAAATGCAGTGGAATTCAATGATATGTTGGCAAATCCTAATACGGTTTGTGTGGATATGCGCAATCATTACGAAAGTGAAATTGGTTATTTTGAAGGGGCGGTAACTCCGGATGTAGATACTTTTAGAGATTCTTTAGACATTATTGAAGAAGATTTAAAAGATCATAAAGAAGACAAAAACTTATTGATGTATTGTACAGGTGGAATCCGATGTGAAAAAGCATCTGCATATTACAAACACAAGGGGTTTAAGAATGTTTTTCAGTTGGAAGGCGGCATTATAGAGTACACCCGTCAAGTACAAGCAGCGGGTGTTGAAAATAAGTTTATTGGCAAGAATTTTGTGTTCGATCATCGAAGAGCAGAAAAAATCACAGCGGATGTTGTTTCAAATTGTCATCAATGTGGGGCTGCTTGTAATACACATACCAACTGTGCAAATGAAGGTTGTCATTTATTATTTATTCAATGTGATGCCTGTTCAGAGAAAATGGAAAATACTTGTTCGATAGATTGTCAAGAGACGATTCAGCTTCCCGCTGAGGTTCAAAAAGAATTGAGAAAAGGCAAAGGTAATAGCAATCAAATTTTTAAAAAAGGACGAAGCAAAGTTTTAAAGTATAAGAAATAAGGATTTCGTGTTCTTGTAAAATAAAAAAACCCGCAAGGTAAGTTGCGGGTTTTTTTTTGATAAAAAATTATTGCCTTTACTTTAAAGATTGTTGTTAGCTTTTTACAGCTTTAAATCTAAAATGTAAGTAGGTGTAAGCGTCTCTAGGTATAATTGTAATCCACTTTTTATGTTTTAAGTACCATTTAAAACGAATTGATGATACTCCTTTTGTTAAATAAGCAGCAATAAAAGGGTGCACATGTAGGCTTGTCTTTTTATTTTTCTTATTCAAAACAAACTTTTCTAAGTCTGCTTCTATCTTATCTAACAGCACAATTGGTGCTTCTACTTCTCCATTTTTATTTGGGTTTGTTTCGGTAGTTTTTATACTCAACTCGGGTCTAACCCTTTGTCTTGTAATTTGTATCAAACCAAATTTACTTGGAGGTAGAATCTTATGCTTTGTTCTATCAAAAGACATTTCTTCTTTTAAATGCTGATAGAGTTTGTTTCTATTTTCGGCCGAATGCAAATCAATAAAATCAACGACTATAATTCCTCCCATATCACGCAGTTGTAACTGTCGTGCTACTTCAGATGCAGCAATTAAATTTACTTCCAATGCAGTGTCTTCTTGAGAGCCTGCTTTGTTTGAACGATTTCCACTATTCACGTCTATAACGTGTAAAGCTTCTGTGTGTTCAATAACTAAATAAGCGCCTTTGCTCATAGAAACTGTTTTACCAAATGATGTTTTTATTTGTCTTTCTATTCCGTATTTCTCGAAAATTGGTACTTCAGAAGTGTGAAGTTTTACAATCTTTTCCTTTTCGGGATAAATTTCTTGTAAATACTCCTTTATTTCTTCTTGAAGCGATGCATCATTGGTTACAATATTTGTAAAAGATTCATTCATAACATCTCTTAGAATTGAGGATGCTCTGTTTAATTCACTCAATATTTTTGTTGGAGTGTTTGTGTTCGCAATACGCTTACATGTGGCTTTCCAACGATCCAATGAGTTCTGCAAATCTTTATCTAGTTCTGCTACTTTTTTGCCTTCGGCAACAGTTCTTAAGATAACACCAAACCCTTTGGGTCTTATGCTTTTTGCTAATCTTTTTAAACGTTCTTTTTCTTTTGGGTCTTCTATTTTTTGAGAAACCGAAACTCTGTTAGAAAAAGGAACTAAAACTAAAAATCTACCAGCGATAGAGAGCTCTGAGCTCAATCTTGGGCCTTTTGTAGAAATGGGTTCTTTTACAATTTGTACCAACAGGTTTTGACCTGTTTTTAGTACTTCGTTTATACTACCGTTTTTGTGAATGTCTCCCTGAAATTGGAAGTTTTTCAAAGTGAATTCTTTATACTTACCTGTGCTTACTTTCTTAAGGAATGTCGTTAATGAATTTACTTGCGCACCCAAATCATGATAATGTAGAAATCCGTCTTTTGGATAACCAACATTTACAAATGCTGCGTTCAAGCCTGTTAACACCTTTCCTATTTTGGCTAAAAAAATATCGCCAACAGAGAATTTGTTATCAGTTGTTTCATTATTCAATTCAATAAGTTTCCCATCTTTTAATAAGGCAAAATCAATATCAGATGAATTTGTACGAATTATTAATTCTGTTCTTTTCATGCTGAATTTGGTTTTAACACTACACCATTGTTGTGTAGATGGATTAATATTGTCAGGTATTGAATAATACCGTGCGAAGATTTACTGCTTTCTGCAGTTAAAAAAATCTTCTAATGTCAATGAACTTTTTGTTTTTCGCTAAAAAATAAACGAAAAAGTAAGCAGAAGCTTACTTTTTCTTGTGTCTATTTGCTCTAGCTCTTTTCTTTCTTTTGTGTGTAGAGATCTTAGCTCTCTTTCTTTTTTTACCACTTGGCATAATACGAGATGTTTTTTTAAATCAATAAAGATTTAGATTAATGTTTTTTTACTATTTAACAGTTACTTTGTTTTTTACTCCTTCAGTAAAAATTTTAGCCGGTTTAAAGGCTGGTATGTTGTGTGCAGGAATCTTAATAGTCGTATTTTTTGAAATATTTCTACCAGTTTTTTCGGCTCTAGTTTTAATAATAAAACTACCAAAACCTCTTAAATAAACGTTGTCACCATTTTCCAATGCATCTTTAACTTCTGTCATAAATGCTTCAACAGTTGCTAATACATCTGTTTTTTCAATGCCAGATTTATCTGAAATTTTTGATACGATATCTGCTTTCGTCATGTCTTTTTTTTTACTATATTTTTATTAATTTACTTCCAAAAATGCGGATGCAAATATATGATAATTAATCAATTCCAAGAAAATTAAAGCTTAAATTTGTGCGAATTTTAAAATGCAATATTACTAAATCTTTTTCTTAACAATGGCTTTTTCTAACCTATTAACATACTGGTACTTACAAAACAAAAGAGAATTGCCTTGGCGTAAAAGTAGGAATCCTTATTTCATTTGGCTATCAGAAGTGATGCTTCAACAAACAAGAGTTGCACAGGGTTTGTCTTATTATGAAAAGTTTACGACTACTTTTCCTACTGTTTTCGACCTTGCAAAAGCAGATGAAAGCACCGTTTTAAAAATGTGGCAAGGCCTGGGGTACTACTCGCGAGCAAGAAACCTTCATGCAGCAGCCAAACACATTGCCTATGAGCTAAACGGTGAATTTCCCTCTTCGTATTCCGAAATTATAAAATTAAAAGGAATTGGAGATTATACAGCATCGGCAATTGCCTCCATATGTTTTAACGAACCCACAGCTGTTGTCGATGGGAACGTTTACAGGGTGCTCTCGCGATACTTTGGCATCCACACACCTACAAACTCGTCTGCAGGAATTAAGGAGTTTAAAGCACTCGCGCAATCCCTGTTAGATGTTTCTCAGCCAGGAAACTTTAATCAAGCAATTATGGACTTTGGTGCCTTGCAATGTAAGCCTCAGAATCCGCTATGTGAAAGTTGTCCTTTCGCAAATAGCTGTGTTGCTTTAGAAAAAAAATTAACCAATATATTGCCTTTAAAAGACAAGAAAACAAAGGTTAAGAAACGGTATTTTAATTTTTTAGTGATTCAAACCATTGACGACAAGACCGTTTTACTAGAAAGAAAAGGCAAGGGAATTTGGCAAGGGTTGTACCAATTTCCACTCCTAGAAACCACCCAAAACATCACTGGAGAAGAACTAATTTCCAATGAGACATTTATCCGTTTATTTCCTGAAAAGGTGTCGGTTTCATTATTCAATAAAAAAGAGATTGTTCATAAATTATCACACCAACACCTTCATACTCAATTCTGGATTGTGCGACCCAAAACCGCTTTCGAAGCAAATATTGATTGGAAGGATGTTGCACGTTATCCTGTTCCTGTTTTAATTGCCAATTTTTTGAAAGACTTCAAAGCCAAAACTAATTGATATTTTTAGTACATTTGATTTGAAATAGAAGTTGTCATTCTAAATTGTGTAAGAATTGACAAATCAACAAAATTGGATCAAAAACATGGCAAGTACTGTAAATAAAGTAATTTTAATTGGACATTTAGGAGATGAAATTAAAATGCACTATTTTGAGGGAGGGAATGCTATTGGAAGATTTCCAATTGCGACCAATGAAAGTTACACCAACAAACAGACAGGTCAAAAAGTAACCACAACAGATTGGCATAATATTGTTGTAAAAAATAAATTGGCAGAAATTTGTGAAAAGTATTTAACCAAAGGAGATAAAGTCTATTGCGAAGGAAAGCTTAAAAATAAGCAGTGGGAACAAGAAGGGGTGAAACGGTATGCAACCGAAGTACACGTTTCAGAAATGACTTTTTTGTCGACCAAAAAAAGTTTGGAGAAGACAGCCACACAAATGCCGTCCGAAAATCATGCAACAACTTCAACTCCTCAAAAAACTGTTGTACCAGAAACAAATGACGATTTACCATTTTAACATCTTTAAATTTTAAAATTTGGATCCAGACCCCGAACTTTTATTTGTTTCCCTATTAGCGATAGATTATACCTTATCGATAAATACGATTGCGCTCATAATTTTACTCATAAGCTCCGCATTAATTTCAGGAACCGAAGTTGCTTTTTTCTCGATTTCTCAAGTAGATATTGATGAATTGTCTGCAAAAAATGAAAAGGATACCGTTGTAAAGTTGTTGCAGAAACCAAAGAAATTATTGGCAACAATTTTAATTACCAACAATTTTATAAATATTTTAATCGTATTGCTTTTTGCTTCTTTGGGAGCAGAGTTGTTAAAAGATTTTGACGATTCCATCTTTGGAATTCATGTTCGTTTTTTAATTGAAGTTGTTTTAGTCACATTTCTAATTCTTCTATTTGGAGAGGTATTGCCCAAAGTATATGCGTCAAGAAAAGCAGTACGTTTTGCTAGTTTTATGTCAAAACCCGTTCAAGTTCTGAACCTTCTTTTAACTCCCCTTAGCGCTCCTTTAATCAACCTTACAAATGTTGTTGAAAGAAGCTTAGGAAATAAAACCAATATTTTTTCTGTAGAAACGTTGTCTCAAGCGTTAGAGCTTACTTCCAAGGGAGCAACTACCAAAGATGAGCAAAAAATCTTAGAAGGAATTGTGAGTTTTGGAAATACAGAAACCGTTCAGATAATGAAGCCAAGAATTGATATTTTTGCGCTCTCAGATACAGAAACATATGAAGCCGTTTTGGATAAAATTTTAAAAAACGGATACTCTAGAAATCCCGTTTATCACGAAAATATTGATACCATTATTGGTGTTTTGTATGCCAAAGATCTATTAGCACATTTGAATAAGGAAACATTTAAATGGCAGCGCTTACTTCGAGAACCGCTTTTTGTTCCAGAAAACAAAAAACTAGACGATTTATTAGCAGAGTTTCAAGAAAAGAAAAATCATTTGGCAATTGTGGTTGATGAGTATGGAGGAACAAGTGGTTTGGTTACCTTAGAAGATGTCATAGAAGAAATTGTTGGCGACATAAATGATGAGTTTGATGAAGATGATTTGTCCTACTCTAAAATTGATGAGCACAATTATATTTTTGAAGGTAAGACTACGATTAAAGATTTTTGTAAAGTTTTAGGAGATGAAGACCAGGCGCTTTTTGAAGCGGAAAAAGGCGAGTCAGAAACCTTGGCAGGATTTATTTTAGAAATTTCTGGAAAATTTCCCAAAAAGGGTGATCAAATAAATTTCAAAAAATATACGTTTACTATAGAGGCGTTAGATAATAAACGCATAAAACAAGTGAAAACAACTAGAAATGCGTAATCTCACTCTTTTTTTCTTAAGTCTGTTTTTTATTTCTTGTCAACAAGATGTAATCCCAAAACCCAAAGCTTATTTAAGTTTAGAATATCCCCAAAAAACCTATCAAAAATTAGCCATTCCGAGACCCTATATTTTTGATGTTCCAAAAGGCAGTGTCTTAAAAGACGAGCAGCACGGATGGTTAAAAATTACTTATCCTGCGCTTAAAGCCTCCATAGATATTACTTACAGAGAAGTAGATGACAATTTGTTAGAATTGTTAAAAGAAGCAGAAAAGTTAGTTTTTAAGCACACCTTAAAAGCAGAAGAAATTACGGTTAAAGATTTTTTGGATACAAAAAAGAAAGTATTTGGGAGTATGTATGAAATAACTGGAAATGCGGCTTCACAAATTCAGTTTCACGCAACAGATAGTACAAAGAACTTTATAAAAGGGTCGTTGTATTTTTATACAAAACCAAATTACGATTCTGTTTTACCTGCAGTAACTTATATTAAAAAAGATATTTTACGTCTGATGGAAACTTTGAAATGGCAGTAAAAATAGGTTATGTATTTTTGACTACTCTACTTTGTAACCATAAGTAAAATTGTAACCCAAATAACACAGCGCCAGAAAGCAAATGAATTGCCTGTGTTCCTATTGGAAATTCGGCATAGTACATGAGTATTCCCGTAAGGGCTTCTAAAAAGATTAAAAAGACAATCCAATTTATAAGCTTGTACCCTAAGCGCTTTATTTGGTTTAGATAAAAAAGTCCCAAATTGACCAATACAATAGCAATGGTAAAAGAACGATGGAAGTAGAATTTAAAACTCGGGTTTAGCAAGCTATAATTTTTATTCTCAAACCCAAGTTGTTTCACTTGCTCATCTATAAACTGGCGAACTTGAGTTCCCATTGCGATTTGGATCAATGAGAAAATGACAGATACAAGCAATAATTTATTAAAAAGTGCATTGTATTTGAATGTGTTCTCCTTTGAAGAGATGATAAAATGTAGTTTCAATAAAAGCGCAATAATGAGAAGACCAACCACCATATGAATGGTAATTATTTCAGGTGTTAAATTTGTATCTACAACTGTTTTTCCTAGCCAGGCTTCAAAAAGCATTAAAAAGAAAGCAGCGAATGCAAGTATTGGAATAGCTTTGTTTTCTTTTCTAAAGCGGTAGGCACCCACAATTAAAAATAAAAACACAAAACCAGCAACTACAGAAATCAAACGATTTATATATTCTGTCCACGTGTGGTATTTGTTAAACCTTGCATAGTCGTGTTTTTTGTAGGCTTCCCAATTCCCAGTATCAAAGTTTTCGCCTGTTTTTACATCTTGCTTTGCAACAAACAATTCCTTGTTTTTTATGATGATCATCCCTGCCTCAAAAACAGTGTTTTTTTGCCAAGTGATTTGTTCTTCAGAAGTGGGAGGAATTAAATAACCGAAACACTTTGGCCAATCGGGACACCCCATTCCAGACCCTGTCATTCGTACAATAGCGCCGGCTAAAAAAATTAAATACACAGCGATTATTGTGATTTTTACGATTTTAGGAAAGTTTTTCTTCACGATATTTACGACTAAGTTTCCTGCAAAGATAGGCTAAAAGGTATAAAAAAAAGCTTCTAAAATTTAGAAGCCTTCTCTTTAGAATTGATATAGATTATGCTTTTTTGTCTTTGCAACATTCCATTTTGCAATCTTCTTTACATGTTTTTTTGGACTCTTTCATCTCGCAAGTTGATTTGCAGGCATCAGAACAGGTATGTTTTTCATTTGTTATTTCAGATGCCGTGTATAGATCTCCACCTGCTATTCCATCTACAAATGCGATCAAGTCTTTTTTAGAAAGGGTGTTGGCATCAAATTCGACCGTTGCGATGCTATCGGAAAAAACGATTTTCGCAGCTAGGACACCTTCTTTTTTGTTCAATTTAGATTCTATTGTTTTTGCACAACCAATCTCGCAGGTCATCCCAGAAATTGCAAGACGAACCTCTTGTTTTTCAGTAGTTGAAAGAGTTGCTTTAGTGGGGGTGTTTTTTTCAGAATTACAACTTGTTAAGGTAAAACAAGCGATTAGAAGTGTGCATATAAATTTTTGAAATTGCATGGTTTTAACTATTTAATTATTGTACAAACTTATTAAGAAAAACACAAATACTTAAAGAATTTTCGGAATTTTGTGCAAATTGTAAAATCGTTATGAATCATCAACAGCAAAAATGGTTGTACCTCCTATTGCTTTCCTTAGTTTGGGGGAGTTCATTTATTTTAATGAAAAAGGCATTGATTGGCGTTTCTCCCATCCAACTGGGAGCATTAAGAATGATTATCACAGCTCTTTTCTTGGTGCTCATTGGTAGTAAGCGACTTTACAAAATTCAAAAGAAACAATGGCGTTATATTGCGTATACAGCTTTTCTAGGAACCTTTCTTCCTGGGTTTCTTTTTGCCTATGCAGTGCAGGTAATTGATAGCGCTATTGTAGCAATTTTGAACTCGTTTACTCCTTTCAATACCTTGGTTTTTGGTGCACTCTTTTTTGGATTTACCGTTAAAAAACAACAATTTATTGGAATTTTAATTGGACTTGCTGGAACGCTAATTTTAATATTAGAAGGTGCCGTTTTAAATCCAAATCAGAACTATTGGTTTGCCTTGCTGATTATAATTGCCTCGATCGGGTATGCTTTTAATGTAAATATTGTGAAAAAACATTTGCAAGATGTAGATGCTTTGGCAATTACAACAGGAAATTTTTTATTGCTACTCTTCCCCGCAATCATAGTGTTGTCATGTACTAATTTTTTTACAGAATTTAAGACTTCTGAAACAGGTTTAGACGCACTAGGCTACGTTGCGATTCTTTCCATTGTTGGAACCGGTATTGCAAAAACAATGTTTAATAAATTGGTGCAAATTTCAAATCCTGTTTTTTCTTCTTCCGTCACCTATCTTATTCCTGTTATTGCCATTTTATGGGGTATTTTTGATAACGAAAAATTAAGCTGGATTCAGTTTTTAGCTGGATTTGTGATTCTTTTTGGAGTGTATTTAGTTAATAAAAAGAAGTAGTTTTTAGATTTAGAATTGACTACAAAAAAAGAGTCAAGAATAAATTCTTGACTCTCTGTTTTAAAAGTAGTTGCTTGCCGATTATTTAAAATCTTCATCAGTAACCCCTTCGTTTATTTTGATTTCGCTCATGGTGAAGTTCAAGTCCATTGGGCCACTTTTTTGACCAATAGCGTGAGGGAACAAGATTCCATTCACCGCTTTGTAATCAGAAAAAGTTGTGGGAACCTTTACTTCTTTTCCATTAGGAGCTTTGATTGTTTCAACAGCCTTCACTTTTAAGCCCGTAGCCATGTCGTAAAAAACCTCTTTGTCTAAATACTTCAATACAATTGCATTTTTTCCTTCGAGAGGCTCTATTCTCACTAATTCTCCAGCGGTATACCCCAAATCTTCAAAAAGCGCATTTCCAGACTTCGCTTTTTCTAAAGCATCACCTTCCATTTCTCTTCTTTGTCCTCTAGATTCTTCATATCCGTTCTCACCGTCAAATACTGCTTTTTGAAAAACAGTCCCCATTACAGAAATTACTTGGGAAGTTTTGTTTGGAGAAGAAGCCTTCATAGTCATTAACAGTGGGGTGCCTTGAATAGTTGCATTTGAAACCATCATTACCGTTTTAACAGCCATTACTTTTTCTTTTCCACCAATAGCTTCTATGTATTTTTTAACTACCTGTTCTGCGGTCAACCCCTCAGGAATTGGCAGGGTCATCGCTGGCTTTTCTGAAGGATTTCCTTCTTTGTCAAAATACTTGATAACATAATCTCCTTTTTCAAGGTTTTTAAGTACATCAATTCCTTTTCCTGTAATTATAACTCTAGCTTTATCTCCTTTAAAATATTTGATGGCTGCGTTTTGGACATCTTCTATGGTTACCGCATTTATATTTTCAATATAATTGGCATAAAAATCTTTTGGCAAATCATATCGTGCTATGTTCAATGCATAATTAGCAGCTGTTCTTGGCTTTTGCACATCCATTACGAAGCTTCCAATGTATTTTTCTTTTACATTTTTCAATTCCTCAGCAGATACCTTTTGGTATCGAATTCGTGTAATCTCTTTTTGCAATTCAACAACAGCACTATCTGTAACCATATTTCGAACACTCGCAGTGGCCTTGAATATTGCAGCATCTCTACTTTGTCTTACACTAGAATAAGAACCGTAGGTATAGGCTTTGTCTTCTCGAAGGTTTTGAAACAATCGAGCAGTACCACCACCACCTAAAATTTGGTTTGCCAATAGTGCTGCATAGTAGTCTTTATCGCCTAGCTTTAAATCAATATTATTAACAATTGCAATTTCAGACTGAACTGCATTTGGCATGTTAACAAAATTTATTTCTGTCGCACTTACATTGGTAGGTTTTGGGATGTCTTGAGAAGGAATCGTTCCTTTAGTCCAGTCGTTAAATAATTTTTTAACTAATTTTTTAATTTTTCTGGGATTGATATCTCCTTCAATAATCAAATACCCATTATTGGGTTTGTAATAGGTGTTGTAATATGCTTGTACATCTTCCAGGGTAATATTGTTTACCGATTTCTTGCTTACAAATTCACCAAATGGGTGTTGTTTACCATAGGTAAGTACATTTTCTACACGTCTTGCAATATTGGTAACACTTTTTTCACCTGACTTTATGCCATCTAATGTTACTTTTACCTCCTTGTCAAACTCTTCTTGGGTGAATTTTGAATTTTTAACACCGTCGGCCATTAATGCAAGGACATCAGGGAAGTATCTTGTTAAAGAAGAAGCAAATGCACCGCCACTAAAAAAGTTCACATTGGCACCGAGGTAATCTACTTTTTCATTAAAGTCATCCTTAGAAATGGTAGAGGTTCCACGTCCTAGTAAACTTCCCATCATTGAAGAAACTCCAGTGATTTCTCCTTCAAAAACAGGTTTGTTATCGATGGTAAGATTTGCGGAAATCCTTGGTAGTTTTGGGTTTTCAACCATAATCACGGTCATCCCATTCTTTAAGGTAAACTTTTTTGCGTCCCCTAGTTTCACCACTGGATCTGGTCCAGGTTTTGGCATCTTACTTCTGTCTATTTGTGCGTTTAAAGCAAAAGACATAGATACAATTGCTATTAACGATAAAATTTTTGTTCTCATAATTGTTTTGTCTTTTGGTTTATTTTTTCTCTGGAAGATATTCCAAGGTTAAACGTTGATTTGGATTCAAGTATTTTTTAGCAACTTCTCTAATTTCTTCCTTTGTAATCGATCTGTAAATTTCGATTTCGGTATTAATTAAGTTGGTGTCTCCAAATAATACATTATAGCGTGCTAAAGAATTTGCAATTCCTTCTACACTCGCATTGGAATTAACAAAATTGTTTTCGAACTTGTTTTGTAGTTTTTGATAGTCTCTTTCAGAAATTAAATCTGTTTGTATTTTAACAATCTCTTCATCAATTTCTTTGACAATATCTGCAAGTTCTGTTTCTCCTTGTGGTAAACCATACAAGATATAAGTTCCATAATCCTCTTGACTTAAATTGATAGCCCCAACTTGTAGTGTCATTTTCTTGGTGTCTACCAATTTTTTATACAAGATCGAGCTTTTTCCAGAACTCAAATACGAAGAAACCATGTCCAACACTCTCGAATCTCTTGTTTTCATTGAAGGCGTTCTGTAGGCTGTAATGATTGCAGGTATTTGAATGTTTGGATCGTATGCTTTTGCGCTTATAGGAACTGTAATTGGATCTTCTTGTACTACGATTCTTTCGATGGCTTCACCCCTGGGGATGGGACCAAAATAGTCTTGAATCATTCTTTTAGTAGTATCCACATTTATATCACCAGCTACTACAAGGGTTGCATTGTTGGGAACATAGAATTTTTTATTAAAGGCTAAGAATTCCTCTAAAGTTGCCGCATCTAAGTGTTTCATTTCACCAATGGTGGTTCCTTTGTAAGGATGTTTTTTAAAAATATTCTTTTTTACATTTTCTAAAAAACGAGAATAAGGCTGATTGTCAACTCTCAATCTTTTCTCTTCTTTTACCACTTCATTTTGGGTATCTACACCGTCTTGACCAATAATTGGGTGCAACAAACGTTCAGATTCCATCCACAATCCCAATGCTAATTTGTTTGAAGGGAAAATTTCATAATAGTAAGTTCTGTCGTCGGTAGTATTTGCATTATTTCTACCTCCGTTAGAAGAAACAAGTTTAAACCATTCTCCTTTTCCAATATTTTGTGTTCCTTCAAAGAGTAGGTGCTCAAAAAAGTGTGCCATACCGGTTCTGTCTGGTTGTTCATCTTTAGCGCCTACATGATACATGACCGCTGTTGTTACAACTGGAGCAGAGTTGTCTTGGTGTAAAATGACATGCATTCCGTTGTCTAAATCGTACTCTTCAAATTCAACTTTTTGTGCATTGATAGAAAATGCAACGAAAGCAGCTGAAGCAAAAGTGAATATACTTTTTTTCATTGATTCTTGTTTAGTGATTAATTTATCTTTAAATTCAATAAGACGGTTTTTGGTCTATAATGTTACATTTAAATCGTAAAATCCGTTAAATTTTTACTCAAAAGTAAAAATTTAAAGACAAAGTTTTCTTCAATTCGTGTTATTTGTAAGTATTTTCTTTTAATTATTTCGTCATTAGGAGATTGTAGTTCTAAAAAATATGTATATTTGCACCCGCATTTTCATCAAGAAAGTGACACTAATTAGTATAAATACGCAAAACAAATAGTATGTACGCAATCGTAGAGATAGCAGGGCAGCAGTTTAAAGTTGCAAAAGACCAAAAAGTATACGTACACCGTTTACAAGGAGCAGCAGGATCAGAAGTTACTTTTGAGAATGTAATGCTTATTGAAGACAAAGGAAACGTAACTATTGGCGCCCCAGCTATAGAAGGAGCCACAGTAACGGCTAAGATCTTAACTCACTTACAAGGTGATAAAGTGATCGTTTTTAAGAAGAAACGTAGAAAAGGTTACAAGAAGAAAAATGGACACAGACAAGCATTTAGTGAGATTCAGATCGAATCCATTGCTGCATCTGGTGCAAAAAAATCAGCAAAAAAAGAAGCGGCTCCAAAAAAGAAAGCGGCTCCTAAAGCTGAGGTAAAAGAAGCGACAACAGATTATAGTTCTATGACTGTTGCACAATTAAAAGTAGCTGCGAAAGAAAAGGGTATTACTGGATACACCTCTCTAAAGAAAGCGGAATTAATTGAGGCTTTAACTAAATAAAAATTTCAATTTTAAAACCATCGTATCATGGCACATAAAAAAGGAGTAGGTAGTTCGAAGAATGGTAGAGAATCAGAATCGAAACGTCTAGGAGTAAAAATATTTGGAGGACAAGCTGCAATTGCAGGAAATATTATTGTTCGTCAAAGAGGAACAACACACAATCCAGGAGAAAACGTTTACATGGGTAAGGATCATACTTTACATGCAAAAGTTGACGGAGTTGTTGAGTTTAGAAAGAAAAGAAACAACAAATCGTACGTTTCTATTACACCTTTTGAAGCTTAGTCAATAAAGCGTTCCCAACTTATAAAATGCTCAAACAATTAATTGTTTGAGCATTTTCCGTTTAAAAAGATTCCGTTTTGTATTTTTACCCTTATGAAGGTATTCTATGATTTTATTGTTTTCTTAGCCTCGCTATTTTTACCTATTGCAGCCGTTTTCAATAAAAAAATAAAACTTTTTGTCGCTGGAAGAAAACAAACTTTTTCGAAAATTGCTGCATTAAAAAACAAAAAAACACTTTGGTTTCATGCAGCTTCACTGGGTGAGTTTGAACAAGCAAGACCCATTATAGCTGTTCTAAAAAAGAAATTCCCGGATTATAAAATCCTCATCACTTTTTTCTCACCTTCAGGCTATGAAATTCGAAAGAAGTATGATCTAGCAGATGTGGTTTGTTATTTGCCCTTGGACAGTAACTCTAATGCAAAAAAATTTGTGGGTCTTGTGAATCCAACGCTAGCCGTTTTCATAAAATATGAGTTTTGGCCCAATCTCTTAGATGCATTAAAAAAGAAAGAAATTCCAACCATTTTAGTGTCAGGAATTTTTCGAAAAAAGCAAATCTTCTTCAAGTATTACGGAGGTTTTATGCGAAATTCTCTAAAAGCATTTCATCACTTTTTTGTGCAAGATGAAAATTCGAAACAGTTATTAACTAGAATTCAGTTTGAGAATATTTCTGTAGTTGGAGATACTCGCTTTGATCGCGTATCTGAAATTTTAAAACAAGACAATTCACAAGATTTTATCACAGCATTTAAAGACAATACTTATACGGTTGTTGCGGGAAGTACTTGGCAAGAAGATGAAGCCTTGTTTGTCAATTACATCAATCATGTGGCTACTGAAGAGGAGAAATTTATAATAGCTCCCCACAACATCAAGCAAGATTCTATTCTTGCATTCCAAAAGGCTCTGCAAAAAAAATCAGTGCTATTTTCAGAAAAAGCCACTAAAAATTTAAAAGAATACCAGGTTTTCATTATCGATACGATTGGTATTCTAACCAAAATTTATAGTGCAGCAGATACTGCATACGTTGGTGGTGGTTTAAAAACAGGACTACATAATATCTTAGAACCTGCTATCTTTGGTGTACCAATAGTAATTGGAAATAAATATGATAAATTTAAAGAAGCATTGGATCTTGTAGCGCTTAAAGGAGTTATTTCTATTGAGAATCAAGAAGAATTCACAAATCAACTTCGCGTTCTCAGAAAGGATGATTTGTACAGGACATCAACAGGAGAAATTAATAAAAAATACATCCAAGACCATAGGGGAGCAACGCAATCTATTGTAGAATGGGTGCAAGAAAAAATATAATATTTCGATTTTAAAGTATTAACTCTCGAATTCAATGAGCAAATTAACAGACAATTTTGGGCGACAAATAGCCTATGTGCGACTCGCAGTTACAGATCGATGTAATTTGCGATGCCAATACTGTATGCCTGCCCATGGTATTGAGATTGTTCCCAAGCAAGAATTGCTCACATTTAAAGAAATGTATCGCTTAATTCGCGTATTAACAGAGTTGGGAGTTACTAAAGTTCGTTTAACAGGAGGAGAGCCTTTTGTTCGTAAAGATTTTATTGGTTTTTTAGAAATGCTGTCCTACAATGACTTGTTAGACGCCATTAATATAACCACAAACGGTGCCTTGATTTCTAAATATATTACTGCCATTGAAAAGCTGGAGAAAGTTAAAAATATTAATTTAAGTATTGACAGTTTACAAGCCGATAAATTCAATGAAATTACCCGTAGAAATGCTTTTGATGCCGTTTTTAAAACAATGGAACTTTTAGAAAAAAGTACGTTAAATCTTAAATTAAATGTTGTAGTTCAATCTGGTATTAATACAGATGAAATTAAAGATTTTGTTCGATTGACGAAAGATAGGAATTTGGCCGTTCGGTTTATTGAAGAAATGCCATTCAATGGAAACGGACAACGTGAAATGAATGAAAATTGGACGTTTAATAAAATTTTAAACGAGATAGAAACCGAGTTTAAAGTTACTGAAATTCAATCCGAAAAATCGGCTACATCAAGAAATTACGCGATAGAAAATCATCGTGGAACTTTTGGGATTATTCCAGCGTTTACACGATCTATTTGTAATGATTGCAATCGAATTAGAATCACATCAACGGGTACTTTTAAAAACTGTTTGTTTGACGATGGTGTTTTTAATTTGCGAGAATTCATAAGAAAAGGAGCTTCCAACGACGATTTAAAAAAACTCTTTTTATCTTTAGTCAAAGACAAGCCAGCAAATGGATTTATTGCCGAAGCAAACCGAAAAAATGGAGATGTATCCGAAAGTATGAGTACGATTGGAGGGTAGACAACCGATTACAAAAATATAACAATTACGCACTTAAAATGATTTCAGTAGCCGCCGCATTACAAGCCGTATTGAATACTACCCAAGAATTTGGCGTGGAACAAATTCCCTTTTTAAAATCGGGTGGGAGAGTTTTAAAAGAAACTATTTATGCGGATAGAGATTTTCCGCCATTTCACAGGGTTTCTATGGATGGAATTTCTATAGATTATACAGCCTTCAAAAAGGGGCAACGAAGATTTAGAATCGCCGGAACTCAAGCTGCAGGAAGTGCCCGATTGGTGCTTAAAGACCCGAAAAATTGCTTGGAAGTAATGACAGGGTCCGTTTTGCCAGACAACACCAATACGGTCATTCGCTATGAAGACATTACCATAAAAAATGGAATTGCCATAGTGCATGTTGACAGCCTTCAAAAAGGGCAAAACATTCATGAAAAAGGAAAAGACAGAAAAGTAGGCGATCTATTAATTGCCAAAAACACAAAAATAGCAGCCGCAGAAATAGGGGTATTGGCTACAGTTGGAAAATCGTTTGTAAACGTTGCAAAGCAGCCAAAAATAATGATTGTTTCCACGGGAGATGAATTGGTCGATGTTGGCAAAATTCCACAAGAACACCAAATTAGACGGAGCAATGTTTTTACGCTGGTTTCCTTGTTAGAAAAATTCAATATCGCCTCAGAAACTGCACATATTACAGATGACAAACCAATTTTAAAATCGAAGATTAAAACCTATTTACAAGAATATAACGTGTTGCTTTTTAGTGGTGCTGTAAGTAAAGGAAAATTTGATTTTTTACCTGAAGTGTTTGATGAATTAGGCGTTGAGAAATTATTTCATAATGTGGCACAAAGACCAGGAAAACCTTTCTGGTTTGGAAGCACGAAAAATAGAGATCTGGTGGCAAAACAACCCAATAATAAGCGCACCATTGTTTTTGGGTTTCCGGGGAATCCGATTTCAACTTTTGTAAATTGCTTGGCGTATTTTTATCCTTGGTATTACAATTCTGTTGGGATGAAAGTTGAACAAGAAACGGCAATTTTGTCCTCAGCCATTTCCTTTAAACCAGATCTGACCTATTTTTTGCAAGTCAAATTGAGTACACGTTTTGGGCACTTAGTGGCAACCCCGGTATTGGGAAATGGTTCAGGAGACTTAGCCAGTATGACACATGCAGATGCATTTATTCAATTGCCCCAAGGCCAAACAGAATTTGAAGAAGGCGCTGTTTTTCCGGTAATTAGATACCGTTGAGACAGAAATTTAGGAAGATTACAAACAATAATTTATGAGCAATTTTACACACATTAATAAAGACAACAACCCTAAAATGGTGGACGTTTCAGCAAAAAAAACCACCAAAAGAACAGCGATTGCAAAGGCAACCCTTTTCTTAGGAAAAGAAATACTTTCTCAATTTACAAATGATGAACTAATCACTAAGAAAGGACCTGTTTTTCAAACAGCAATTATTGCAGGAATTCAGGGGGTAAAAAAGACTTCTGAACTAATTCCGATGTGTCATCCATTACTGATTAATGGGGTTGATATTGATATTAAAATTGTAGATTCAGAAACAATAGACGTGTTTTGTAAGGTGACGATTGAAGGGAAAACAGGGGTAGAAATGGAAGCACTAACTGGCGTAAATATTTCTTGTTTAACCATCTATGATATGTGCAAAAGTATTTCCCAAGAAATCGTAATTAAGCAAGTAAGGTTGTTGGAAAAAACAGGCGGAAAATCAGATATTAAAAATGGCTAAACATCAGAAACATTCAAATTTAGTGAGAAGGCAGAACGATCATTATGCTTCGAATGAAATTTCAATTTTAGGAACCAATTGCGGAGTTATTTCTGAATTGGTTCAGAAACTTTCGGAGCATTTTTCCAATTATAAATTAGCCTATTTCGACGCCTCTCATGCTCAAAATGTTGTTAAAAATAAAATTGCTACATATACATTTCATCACGAAGGGAACCTACAAATTACAACCTCTGGAAACGTGAATAAGTTTGAACAACGCTTGCAATTTGCACACTATGATTTTGTTTTTATCAATGGCAATCATTACCAGGGAGCAAAGCAAATTTTAATTTTAGACGAAGAGAAAGAGGCCTCAGTGTTAAAGCGATTGGATCAATTGGACCGTATAGAATTTGTGATTAAATTAAAAAAGGAAAGCAGCTTCTTTTCCTTTTTAGAAGAAAAATACCCACACATTAATACTCTAAAATGTTATACAATTGACGAGGTGGCTAAAATAGCAAATCACCTTGACGATTTGATTCAAGAGAAAGTGCCATCAGTAAAAGGATTGGTGCTCATTGGGGGAAAAAGCACCCGAATGGGAGCCGATAAATCAACACTCGATTATCACGGAATTCCCCAGAGAAAGTTTGTTCAAGAAATAATAGAGAACCACACCTTAGAGACCTACTTTTCTGTTCAGGACTCCTCAGAAAATGAAAGTGAAATTTCTGATGTATTTCTAAACTTGGGTCCTTTTGGGGGTATATGTTCTGCGTTTCAAAAAGACCCAAATGCAGCTTGGCTCGCAGTAGCAATTGATCTTCCTTTTATTAATGAGGAAGTTATTCAGTTTTTATTAGAAAAAAGAAACCCTAGCAAAGTGGCAACGGCTATTAAAGGCAAAGGGAATGCGTTTGTAGAACCGCTGATTACTATTTATGAACCAAAAGCATATCCAATCCTATTACAGTATTTGGCGCAAGGGTATTCCTGTCCGCGAAAAATGTTGATTAATTCAGATGTTGAAATCGTTGAAATAGACGCGTCTTTGATTCTCAATGTAAATACCCCTGAAGCATTTGAAGCAGCAAAGAAAGAAATCAATTCGAAACATGGATAAAAACCAATTTTTTAAACGCCAAACGACACTTTCAGAACTTGGAAAGGTTGGACAACAAAAACTGCAAGACGCTGCTGTTCTAGTGGTAGGTTGTGGCGGATTAGGAAGTCCAATTGCAGTTTACTTAGCTGCTAGTGGAATCGGAAAAATACATCTAGTAGATTTTGATACAGTAGATCCTACCAACCTTCACAGACAGGTCTTCTATGATGTAGATGATGTTGGAAAATTAAAAGCGGAGGTGCTATCCGTATTTATACAAAAGAGAGCACCCTTTACCGCGGTGACATTCACCAATGAAAAAGTTACCAAAGAAACTGTTTTTGAATTAATAGGGCAGGTTGATATTGTAGTAGATGCAACCGATTCGCTTCCTACAAAATATTTACTAAACGATGCGTGTGTTTTAAAAAACAAACCCTTGGTATACGGCTCTTTATATAAGTTTGATGGTTATGTAGCCACTTTTAATATGCCACAAAAAGATGGAAGTTATTCAGCAAATTTAAGAGATGCATTTCCAGAAATGGCAACCGACATTCCTAATTGCGAAGCAGCTGGGACATTGAATGGAATTGTTGGTATGATTGCTACACAACAAGTAAATGAAGTTCTGAAATTGGTAACTGGCATTGGAAGTCCTTTAATTAATAGATTGCTGATCTACAATTCGCTTGAAAACACACAGTTAAAAATGACATTGTTACCGAGGGTTTTGAAAACGGAAATTTTGAAGTTGTTTAATTCACAATCTTACTCGGATACTCTTTGTGCTACTCAACGAGTAGATTTACAAATTTCGCCGACCGCCTTAAGAGAGAGATTGCATTCTAAAGACATTGAAATTATAGCAGTAAAATCCCATTTAGAATTACCATTTAAAGTGCATCAAACAATTCCGATCACTAATTTTGATGTTCAAAAAATAAATATTGATTTTAGTAAAACATATGTGATGGTGTGTCAACGTGGATTGAATAGTTACCAAGCCACAAAAATGATCAAGAAAAGATATCCAGCAGTAACCGTATTAAGTCTTACGGGAGGGATCTCAAACTATTAGGGGTGGGCATTTACCCAAACTTCACCATCTTCAAAGTATTCTTTTTTCCAAATAGGGACCGTTTCTTTTAGCCTGTCAATGGCAAATTGGCAAGCCTCAAAAGCCGCCTTTCTGTGTTTAGCAGAAGCCGTAATAATCACCGGAATATCGCCAATTTGTAACATGCCCTCTGCATGGTGTATGGCAATTTTTTGGATGTTGAATTTTTCTAAGGCCAATTTGGCAATTTTTTGCATTTCTTTTATTGCCATGGGTTTGTAAGTAGAAAAGTCCAGTTGAGTTACTTTTTTGTTTTGGGTGTCATTTCTAACAGTACCCACAAATGCTGCAATACCACCGCATGAATCCGCTGTTACAAAATGGTAACATTCGTTTAAATTCAATTTCTCTGAAGTAACTTTTATAGATGTTTTGCTCATATTGAAATACAAAAATAGGAAATCATAACGTATCTTTGTCACGTTATAACACAAGTTAATAAAATGAAAAATATTTTTAGAATCGTAAGTTTTTTTGAAGGAGTTTCCTATTTGTTATTGCTTTTTGTAGCTGTCCCAATAAAATACTTTCAAGGAGATGTTTCTTATGTAAAACTATTAGGAATGCCACATGGAATTCTTTTCATGTTGTATCTTGTTTTAGCAATTATGCTTTTCAAACCAATGAAGTGGAACTATAAAACACTTGCCGTTGTTTTTGCGGCGGCTATCTTGCCTTTTGGTACTTTTTATGTAGATAAAAAATATTTGAGATAAATTAGCCCCCACTCACAGGAGGAATCAGAGCAACAACATCATTTTCTTGTAAGATTAAATCCGCTGAAGCATAGTTTTCGTTGACAGCAATTGCGTAGGAATTGATGTTTTCTAGCAAAGGATATTTTAAGTGCAACTCCTTTTTAAGATTTTGAATGCTTGAGTTTTCAAGAACTTCAATAAACACCTGATTAGCATTTAATAAATCTCTAGTAATCCCAAATAAGAGCAATTTAATTTTCATTAGATCAAAGATAAAAATTAATTGAACAAACTCAATCCAAAAAGCCAACCCGCTTCTGAGATTCCATTAAAATTAGAGCGCAGATAATCGATTCGTAAGAAACGCCATTTCCCCCAGCCAATATTATTTAGGCCCACTGAATATTCACTATAAGGCTTTCTTTCTGCTGTAAACAAGGTTTTTCCACCTGCTACTAAATGAAAATTTAGTCGGTTCATCAGGGGTATTTTTGACAATAACGCTCCTCTGAAATTGTGTTGCAGATGCATTTCCGCATATTTGTCATTAGAGAAAATTTTGTAGTAATTGAGCAATCCAAAACTGTTGGTATATGAAATATCAAGTGGAAATGTAAATTGATTTCCGTTCGGATGAAAATAATCCATAAAGGCAATTTGTTTCTTTTTAAAGAAAAAACCTCCTCTTAGATTGTAAGAAAGACGGCCGTAATTTCCTGTCTTGATCTCTTGATTGAGGCGCCCAATCAGCACATCAGAATTTCGTTCAGAATTTTGAGCACCAAATGTCTTTCGATAAATCAGATTGAGTGTTGGGTACTTGTCATTTCCAATGTTGAATTTCCGATTTGGATAGGAAAGGTATTTCTGACCAAACACAAAAAGAGCACCTATCCTTAACGTTGCGATGCGATGTTCTATAAAAGCAGCATTTGTATAATCGGTTTCATCTAATGGATTGTTCGACGTGTAGCGAAGCGCTTTGTTTTTAAAGGAGAAATCCGTAGTATTGAAAAGAGGCTTCCGATTTGCGTACTCTAGGGAAGTGTATAAAAAAACACCGTTTTTTATCTCATTAGAAAAACTAATTTTAGCAAATGATTTCTCGTAAATCTTCAAGTAATTATCTTTGTCAAAAAGCGCGCTAAAAGCATTGTTTGTCAGTAAGAAAGAATCGCGATCATTAAATTGTGCTGTTTTAACCCCTCCTGTAATTGAAATTCTTGGCCGCGATATGTTGTTCCATTTTTTGCTAAAAAACAGGGTAGGTCTCGCTCTTTTATCTGCAAAACCATAGTTTATATTTACGCCTAAATCCCACCATTTTCCAGTATCGTTTTGTCTTTTAAAATAGCGGATTCCAGCAGATGAATGAAAACCTTGTACCGGGTTAAAACTTGTTTTTAGCAAAGGACCATTGTAGGAAATTGACCAGTCCTTGTAGGAGTTTCGAAAGGTATACCCTGTGGTGGGATCAAACCAACCCAATTTGTTTCTTTTGGCATCCAGACTGTCTAGATACTTTTTAGATTTTCGTACTACTTTGATACTGTCTTTGGTTGAATAATCTTTAATTTCTTCCAATGTTAAGGGGACTGGGCGGATCTTTTCCCAGTATACGGAATCTTTTTTGGTGGCTTCTTTAGCAAAGCTTAAGACCTCATTCGTAAAGGAATTCTCATTGATATTTGGATTGAAGTTGTAGTTTGAATAGGCAGATGAAAATTTACCATCAAACTTAAATCCAAGAAAGTTAACTTGAAACCCAATTGCTTGACTAATGAGCACCCAAGAATCATTTTCTTCTGAATAATTGTAGTCTTGTTTTAAAGACAAAAGGTCTATAGCGGGAAAGTTTGCTTGAGCACCAGTTACGGTCACTTCTGCACCGTAGATGGCCCAATCGTCTTCAACAATATAAAGATAGCCATTAAAAGTAGGGTCATTTTTTCGCTTTGGAAGTAGTTTTATTTTATTGATAAGTTTTCCGCCCTTCGTATAAAAAGTACCTATAAGTTTGTAACGATAATAACTGAATGCGTTGGTAGAAAGCGGCGAAACTAAATCATTTCCAAGCGCAACACTATTGTTATAAAAGTTGATATTTGCATCTTCTGCTCTATTAAAACTAGGCCCGTTATCGGTACCGGATACTTTAGATGCAATGATTCTTTCTTTGAATTTTTTAGGTCTTTTTTGATACGTAATTTCAGAAATGGTTTCGGAAAGATATATAATTCCACTTCTGGTAGTGTCCAATCCACCTCCAAAATCGCCCAAGGTTTGACCCATAAATTTCTCGGGAGCATTTTTTATCTTATACAGCCCACGAGAGTAAAATTTTGCAGCATACTTCGAAAATTTATCTGTAATTTTATCTTTATTCGCAATGACATTTCTAATAATTGCATTTGCGGGGTTGTCTTTTGTTGAAATTAAAATTTCTTCTAATTCAATACTCTCTTCCACTAAAGTGATATCCAAGATCTGCGGAGAACGGTTGACACTTACTTTTTTTTTCTGTGTTTTGTATCCCAAAAATTGAAAGTACACAATGTAGTTTCCAGGATTTTTGATGTTTAAAATATAGTCCCCGTTATCATTGGAAGTAGTTCCCGCTATTGTTTTTTCTAAATAAACACTCACAAAAGAAAGTGGATTTCCATTTGTATCTGTGATTTTTCCTTTTATTTGAGCGTTTACAGGATTCGCAATCAAAATAAAAAATAAAATAATAATTTTCTTCATAATATTTTTTTAAACAACGCTCTACAAACATAAACTTTTAAGAATGTTCTTAGAACATAAAATTTGTTAAAATAGGGCGATTCCATTTTGGGTCGCCAAATTGGATTCGCTTTTAAATGTTACCGAGCATAAATAGCAATCTTATTTTTTATTGCGCATCAAATATCAACCCAGAAAGTTGATTCAAAAGAATGGAATAAAGCGCAGAGCTTCAATTGAAAACCTTATATTTGTTAGTCACAAACAAACTATGTTTTCTTATGAGTGATTCTAGAAAAAGACATGAAGCCCTACTATACCACGCAAAACCAAAACCAGGGAAGATTGCAGTAATACCTACCAAAAAGTATGCCACACAGCATGATTTGGCTTTGGCTTATTCGCCGGGTGTCGCTGAGCCATGTTTAGAAATAGCAAAAGACAGAAATAACGTTTATAAGTATACCGCAAAAGGAAACTTAGTAGCCGTGATTACAAATGGTACGGCAGTTTTAGGGTTGGGTGATATTGGGCCAGAAGCTTCAAAACCAGTAATGGAAGGTAAGGGATTGTTGTTTAAAATATTTGCGGATATCGATGTTTTTGACATCGAAGTAGACGCCACAGATGTTGATAAATTTATAGAAACTGTAAAAGCAATTGCACCCACTTTTGGGGGTATTAATTTAGAAGACATTAAAGCACCAGAGGCTTTTGAAATAGAACGAAGGTTAAAAGAGGAATTAGACATTCCTGTAATGCATGACGACCAACACGGAACCGCCATCATCTCTGCAGCCGCTTTAAAGAATGCAATTGACATTGCTGAGAAAAGTTTTGCTGATGTTAAAATTGTTGTCAATGGTGCAGGCGCAGCAGCCATTTCTTGCACGCGATTATACCTGAAGTTAGGCGCCAAAAAAGAAAATATTATCATGTGCGATAGCAAAGGAGTCATCCGGAAAGATCGTCCTCATCTGAACTCACAAAAAGTAGAGTTTGCCTCTAGTGAAGATATCAATACATTGGGAGAGGCCATGCACAATGCCGATGTTTTTATTGGATTATCTACTGGAAATGTAGTGACTCCAGCGATGTTGTTGTCGATGGCCAAAAACCCAATTGTATTTGCCATGGCAAATCCAGAACCCGAAATAGAATATGACTTAGCGGTAGCTACAAGAGAAGATATTCTAATGGCTACTGGTCGTTCCGATCACCCAAACCAAGTAAACAATGTACTTGGTTTTCCATTTATTTTTAGAGGAGCTCTAGATGTTAGAGCGACTAAAATTAATGAAGAAATGAAAATGGCAGCGGTACATGCACTGGCTGATTTGGCTAAAAAATCCGTGCCCGAGCAAGTGAACATTGTCTATGATGAGGTGAGTTTAACCTATGGGAAAGAATACATTATCCCAAAACCTTTTGACCCAAGACTTATTTACGAGATTCCACCAGCGGTTGCAAAAGCGGCGATGGATTCAGGAGTGGCCTTAGAGCCGATTGAAGATTGGGGTAAATACCGCGAACAGCTTATGGAAAGATCGGGTTCTGGGAGTAAGGAAATTAGAATACTTCACAACAGAGCCAAAAGCAATCTTAAGCGAATTGTTTTTGCAGAAGCAGATCATTTAGATGTGCTAAAAGCAGCACAAAGAGTGTATGACGAAAAATTAGGAAAGCCCATTTTACTCGGCCGAAAAGATTTGATTCTAGCTCTGAAAGAAGAAATTGGCTTTATAGCTGAGGTGCCAATTATTGATCCAAAAACCGACGAAGAAAAAGAAAGGAGAGAACGTTTTGGTGCAGTTTATTGGAAAAGCAGACAACGGAAAGGCAAAACCTTCTCAGAAGCCGTGAAATTAATGCGAGAACGAAATTATTTTGCAGCAATGTTGGTTAATGAAGGAGAAGCAGATGCTTTAATTACTGGATATTCAAGGCCTTATCCAACTGTAGTAAAACCCATGTTGGAGCTTATTGAAAAATCGAAAGGTGTTACAAGGATTGCAGCTTGTAATTTAATGTTGACAAAACAAGGGCCTTTATTTTTAGCAGATACTACCATTAATGTAAATCCTTCTGCCAAAGAGTTATCAAAAATCTCTCAAATGACCTCCAAATTGGTAACCATGTTTGGAATGAAACCCAATATTGCCATGTTAGGGTTTTCGAATTTTGGATCTTCAAACACAGAAACGTCTCAAAAAATTAGAGAAGCAGTATCCTATATTCACCGCAATTTTCCAAAGGTTGTAGTTGATGGAGAAATTCAAGCAGACTTTGCCTTAAACCCAGAAATGTTGGCAAAAGAGTTTCCTTTCTCAAAATTGAATGGTAAAAAAGTAAATGTGCTTATTTTTCCAAATTTAGAATCGGCAAATATCACCTACAAATTATTAAAACAAGTAGATGAAGCAGAGTCAATTGGCCCCGTTATTTTAGGGTTTAGTAAGCCAGTGCATATTCTGCAATTGGGAGCAAGTGTTGATGAAATTGTAAATATGGCAGCTCTAGCAGCTGTAGATGCTCAGGAAAAAGAAAAAGGAAACTCAAAATAAAAAGCCAGATTAGGAACATAAAAAGACCGGTATGATTACACAAATAAGCGGAAAACTAGTAGAGAAAAACCCTACCTATGCCATTGTAGATTGTAATGGAGTTGGATATTTATTACACATCTCTTTGAATACGTTTTCGAGTCTTCCAGACCAGGAGGCCGTGCGCTTGTATACCCATTTACTCATTCGAGAAGACGCCCATACCTTGTTTGGTTTTATCAATAAAACAGAAAGAGAAGTTTTTAGGCTTTTGATTTCTGTTTCTGGTGTTGGCCCTAGCATTGCAAGAACTATGTTATCTTCAATGACATCAGAGGAAATACAACAAGCAATAGCCTCAGAAAATGTGCCCCTAATTCAATCTGTAAAAGGAATCGGTGCGAAAACTGCACAAAGAGTTATTGTAGATCTTAAAGATAAAATCCTAAAAACATTTGATTTAGACGAAGTTTCCGTCCATACAAACAATACAAACAAAGAAGAAGCGTTATCTGCTTTGGAGGTATTAGGTTTTGCAAGAAAACAATCTGAAAAGGCAATATCATCCATCATAAAAATACAAAAAGATGCTTCCGTAGAGCAACTTATAAAATTAGCGTTAAAGAATTTGTAGTCCTTTTGAAGCAGTATCTAAAAAATATATTTTTGTTTGTTGTGTTTGCTTTGTTGGCAAGCACTTCTTTGTTTTCACAATTCATGGCGGGTAGCAATACTCCTTCCGTTGAAAAGGACACCCTAGATTTAACCTATAATTTCACAAAAAACCAAACAGGTGGATTGTTTCTAGATTATTTAGCCGAAAAAGAAATTATTTTTGATAGTGTCCTTAACAAATACGTGATTTTAGAAAAAATAGGAGATTATTATACAAGAACACCTATTTATTTGACTCCCGAACAATACAAAAGATATCGATTAAAAAGAGATATGTTGTTGTATTTTAAGGAGAAAGTAACTGCTGCAACCGGGAGAACTGGCGATGTAGTTGCTGCTCAAAAGAACTTACTACCCGCCTATTATGTCAATTCTAAATTCTTTGAAACTATTTTTGGAAGCAACAAGGTCGAGGTAATCCCTACGGGAAATTTAAATTTAAAGTTAGGCGTTATTTATCAAAATACAGAAAACCCACAAATTTCCGAAGAAAATAGAAGCAGTTTTACTTTTGATTTTGATCAACAAATTAACATCAGCTTGCAAGCGAAAGTTGGAACGCGATTACAGTTCACAGCAAACTATGATACACAATCTACCTTCGACTTTCAAAATTTAGTAAAAGTTCAGTTTCTCCCGTCGGAAAATTCAGATGAATCGCAAGGATCAGGAAATAATACAGATGGGTTTAATGACAAATTGGGAAGCTTTAATAAAAAAGCTGGAGACTTTGGGAAGAAGGTTGGCAGTTACAAAGATGACTTAACAAATTTTTCAGAAGACGGGATTATACAAGGACTTGAAGCGGGTAATATTTCGATGCCCATAAAGAATTCATTAATTAATGGCGCACAGAGTTTGTTTGGTGTGAAAACCGATTTAAAATTTGGAAACACCAAAGTAACCGCTGTTTTTTCACAGCAAAATTCTGAAAGTAAAACGGTTACATCCGAGGGAGGCGCTTCTATTCAACCCTTCGAGTTAAGAACCACCGATTATGACAATGATAGACACTTTTTTTTATCACAATATTTTGTAGATAATTATGCGAAGTCATTGGAGCAATATCCTTTGATAAACAGTCAAATTAATATTACCAGAATTGAAGTTTGGATTACCAATAGAAATGCAAGTACCGAAGATTTTAGAAGTATCGTCGCCTTTGCAGATATCGGTGAAGTAGGGACCTCGAACTTGGTGAACTTTACAGACATTACCCCCAATGCAGATAGCCCTTTTGTTTCTTTGCAAAACATCCCTTCCAACAGTACAAATACAATTGCCAATTTATTAACACAGTCCAGTGGGATTAGAGATGTGGGGACCGTAAACACAACCCTACAAAGTAGTCCTTACAACATGCAAGAGGGAAGTGATTACTCACTACTTCAGAATGCAAGAAAGTTACAAACAAACGAGTATACACTCAATCCACAGCTCGGTTTCATCTCTTTAAATAGACGTTTGAACGACGGTGAAGTTTTGGCTGTTGCCTATGAATATACAGTAGCTGGAAATGTGACCGATGCAACAGGAGCTCCCATCAATCAGAATTCTTTTAAAGTTGGAGAATTTTCAAACGATGGTATTCAAGCACCTAATAATTTGGCTGTAAAATTATTAAGAAGTGAAATATTAACAACCAAAAGAGATGATCGAAATGGGGGGTTAGAACAATTTCCAACCTGGCGTTTGATGATGAAAAACGTTTATGCTTTGGGGGCTTTTCCATTGTCGCAAGACGGGTTTCGTTTTGAAGTTCAGTATCGAGATGACGCAACAGGAATTCCATCAAACACACTACAAAACGCACAAACTCCAGCAATTGCCAACAAGCCCTTGTTGCAAGTATTGCGTTTGGATCAATTAGACCAAAGTCAGTTTCGTGATGCCGATGGCTATTTTGATTATCTAGAAGGGATTACGGTAAATTCACAAAATGGATTCATCTTTTTCCCGGAACCTGAACCCTTTGGTTTAAATTTAGAGGAGCAATTAGCGAGTCAAGAAGACAAAGACAATTACGTGTTTAAAGAACTGTATTTAGACACTAAAATAAACGCAAAAAATAACTACCAAAACAAAGATAAATTTTTATTGAAAGGATACTTTAAATCAGAGAATTCTGGGGGAATTCCGATTGGTGCATTTAATGTTCCAAGAGGTTCTGTAAAAGTAACAGCCGGAGGAAGGCAATTGCTCGAGGGAGTAGATTTTGTGGTAGACTATTTAGCAGGAAAAGTACAAATTATAGATCCAGGATTGCAAGCATCTGGAGTGCCTATTAGTGTTTCTACAGAAAACAATGCCGTATTCAATCAGCAGCGAAAAACTTTTATGGGAGTTGATGTCGAGCATCGTTTTTCCGACAAATTTACCTTGGGAGGTACGGTTTTAAATGTTGAAGAAAGACCCTTAACACCAAAAGTAAATTTTGGATCGGAACCCATAAACAATACCATGTTGGGATTGAATGTAGATTATGCTGCAGCGGTCCCTTTTTTCACAAAGTTGGCAAACAAATTGCCCTTTGTAGATACCGATGTTCCTTCCAATGTATCGGTGAGAGCCGATATGGCCTATTTATTGCCAGGAACTCCAAGTGGAATTGATGTAGCGGGTGCAGCCACTTCTTACATAGACGATTTTGAAGCTTCTCAAATACCAATTTCATTATTATCTCCCTTGCAATGGTATTTGGCGAGTACCCCAAATAATAATGCCAACGATGTTTTTAATGGAGGTTTTAACAGCATTGAATATAATTTTAAAAGAGCAAAATTAGCCTGGTATAGTATCGATCAAGTTTTTTATGGTTTGGGAAACACACCATCCGGAATTGGGGCAGACGATTTGTCCAGAGCAGAAACCAGACAGATAAATTATAGAGAATTATTCCCAAACCAGCAATTAGACATCACTCAAAATAGTTTGCTTAGAACCTTAGATTTGGCCTATTTCCCAAATGAAAGAGGGTCCTATAATTTTGATACCGGAGCCAATGTAAGGTCAGACGGAACTTTTGACAATCCAGCAGCACGTTGGGCAGGAATTACCCGTCCCCTGACTACCAATAATTTTGACCAAGCCAATGTAGAATACATTCAGTTTTGGATTATGGATCCGTATGAAAATTATTCTATTACAAACGAGGAAGGTTTGCCTATTGGAGTCGATGCACAAGATCCAGCAAATCAAGTAGGAGCGTTGTATTTAAACCTAGGAAACATCTCAGAGGACGTAAATAAGGACAGTCGAAAAATGTATGAGAACGGACTGCCAGAATCCGGGTCAGATCAAAATACGATCTCAACGATTTGGGGAAAGGTTCCTTCAAATCAGTCGATTATTTATGCATTTAGTGAAGAAGATGCGGCAAGGGCAAATCAGGATTTAGGTTTTGATGGGTTATCTGATGTAGATGAATTAACAAAATTGGCTGAAAATTTGGGTATTCCGGAAGTAAGTTTGCCAAGTTACTTTAGAGCAGATCCTGCATCCGATAATTTCCAGTTCTTTAGAGGAGGACAATTGGACAGCGAAGATGCTTCTGTTATTAAAAGATACAAGAATTTCAATAATACCCAAGGGAATTCGCCTACAATCAACCAATCTCCCGAATCCTACCCAACAGCAGCTACCAATTATCCTGATGTAGAAGATATTAACAGAGATCAAACCATGAATACGGTCGAAAGCTACTATCAATACAAAATTTCTATGGATAAAGCTGATTTGGTTCCTGGAAGAAACTTTATTGTGGATGAAAAAACCACCACAGTTACGCTAGAGAATGGGAATTCACAACAGTCAAAATGGTATCAATTTCGAGTACCCATTCGAAGTGGAACACCCATCAATGGAATTTCAGATTTTAACAGTATTCGTTTTATAAGAATGTTTCTCTCTGGATTTAAAATGCCGGTAGTTTTGCGTTTTGGGGAATTGGATTTAGTGCGTGGCGATTGGAGACGTTATGTAAGAACTTTAGACCCGAACATCAATCCAGATCGAGAATTAGATCAAACAGAATTAAATAATTTTGAAGTAGGGGTTATCAGTATCGAACAAAATGAAGGGAGCTATGTGCTGCCTCCAGGGATTGTAAGAGAAAACTTACAAGGAAGCACTACGGTACAGCAACAAAACGAACAATCGGTTACCTTAAGTGTTTTGAATTTAGAAACCGACAAAATTAGAGCCATTTATAAAAACATAAGCATGGACTTAAGACGTTTTAAAGAACTGAAAATGTTTATGCATCTAGAAGAAATTAAAACAACAGGGGCTATCAATGAAGGAGATATGTCTGCCATTATTCGTTTGGGGACAGATTTGAATGATAATTTTTACCAAGTAGAAGTTCCTTTAATTGTATCAGAAAATAATGCCACTGCAGCGGTTGATATTTGGCCAGAGGAAAATAATTTAGAAGTACTTTTAAAGCGCTTTGGAGCTACGAAATTGGAACGAGATGCTGCAGATGCACCCATCAATGAACTCTACACCCCTGAAACCGAAGCACCCATAAAAGTAAGTATAAAAGGGAATCCAACTCTAGCACAACTAAGAACTGTACTACTGGGACTAAAGAACAATACTCCATTGCCCAAAAGTGCAAAAATTTGGTTCAATGAGTTGCGCTCTGCAGGTTTTGATAACAAATCCGGCTGGGCAGCTGTTGTAAATGCCGATGCAAATTTTGCAGATGTAGCCAATGTTTCTTTATCAGGAAACATGCAAACTATTGGTTTCGGTAATGTAGAAGATCGAATAGGACAACGTAGTTTAAACGAAACAAAAGCATATAATTTTGCGACGACCGTTAATCTAGGAAGTGTTCTAACTCCTAAAAAGTGGGGAATTCAGTTGCCTATGAGTTACAGTATTGGCGAACAATTTATCGATCCCAAATTTGATCCGCAATATCAAGATGTAACGTTGGCAGATGCCGTTACTGAAAATCCAAACAGTGCCTTTTCTAGAGATTATACCAAAAGAACGAGCATTAGTTTTAATAATGTAAAAAAGAACAGAAATCCAGCATCATCCAAAAAACCACAGTTTTACGATGTAGAAAATGTTTCTGTTTCCTATGCACACAATAAAGAATTGCATAGAGATTACAATATTAAAAAATATGTAAACGAAAATGTAACTGCATCCGCGGCCTATAATTTTAGCTTTCCATCCAAAGGAATTGCTCCCTTTAAAAATTTAGATTCTTTAAAAGGAAAGTATTGGCAGTTGTTTAAAGATTTAAACTTTAATCCGATTCCAAAAACAGTCGCTATTAACTCCCGTATAAATAGACAATTCAGTGCGCAGGAATCTCGAAATTTAGTAGATGGTTTGTCTGCTCAGCCAGAATTAAAACAACGAAGGTTTTTATTTGATTGGGATTATGCGATTGCTTTTGATTTGACAAAGTCGATTCAAGTAAACTTTAATGCTACCAATAGCAATATTTATGATGCTTTTGGGTCTGGAGAAGATTTGGTTGTTTTTGACAATTTTTTTAATACTGGAAGGCCGAATCAATACCATCAAAAATTAAACGGAACCTATCGAACCCCCATCGATAAAATTCCTTTTTTAGATTTTATGAAAGCAGACTATGCGTATACCGCAGATTTTGATTGGCAAGTGACCTCCCAGGACCCTTCGATCAACGATCGAATTGGGAATGTCATTCAGAATGCAAACACTCATAATATTAATACAACTTTTGCTTTTGAGAAATTGTATAAAAAATTAAATTTCGAAAGATTTTTACTCACAAAAGCACAACGTAAAAGAAATAGAGCATTGAGGAAATCTGGAAAATCTGTACCCCCCATAAGACGCAATAAAAATAAAAAATTGCCTTTAGGGAAGCGATTGTTAAAAGGAGCTTTTGACGTTGTTACTTCTGTGAAACAAGGGAAAATCAGTTATTCAGAAAACAATGGGCAGCTATTGCCTGGTTACGATGAAACCGTTGGTTTTTTAGGAGGTGCACCCACTTCCTTTGCATTCGGAAGCCAAGTAGATATTCGAAACAAAGCCCTGATGAATGGCTGGCTGGTAGCTCCAAGAGCTTTAGAAGACGATCTTTCAACCCCAGATATAGATGAAAGCGCCTATTTTAATAAAACCTATCGCAAAACACATTACAACAAATTAGACTATTCGTTTACTGTAAAGCCCTTTAAGGATCTAAACATTGATGTTATTGGAAATAAAATCCAAACAAGAGATTTGCAACAACAATTAGATGTGATTGCAGATACTAATAATCCAGACAACCTTTTTGGAATTATAGATTCGAGAGCTGCCGCCTTTGAAAATGGAAATTTTAGTACCAGTTACGCAATGATTGGCACTTCTTTTTCTGATGGAGATGCGTTGTTTCAAAAAATGAAAGCCTATCGAAGTACCATTGCCAATAGATTGTCTGCCGAAAGCGGTTTGCCAGTTGCTGGTTTTGGACCCACAAGTCAACAGGTATTATTGCCCGCCTTTATGGCTGCTTATTCTGGGCGTGATCCAGAAAAAATTAGTACCGGCCTGTTTAGAGACATTCCAATACCCAATTGGACTCTACGTTATAACGGTTTTATGAAGCGAAAATGGTTTAAGAAAAACTTTAGCACTTTTGTAGTATCACATGGATATCGTTCTTCCTACACGGTCTCTAGTTTTACAAACAATCTCCAGTTTAGTGAGGATCTTGCCAATCCAAATTTTAATGCTGCAGCAAATTACGAGCCCGAACTACTAGTTTCTACAGTTACTTTGGTCGATGAGTTTTCGCCATTGATAAAAGTAGACATGAAAATGAAGAATTCTTTTTCATTAAGAGGGGAAGTAAAAAGAGATCGAACTTTAACCATGAACTTTAACAATAGTACATTGACAGATATCAAAGGAACAGAATATGTTTTAGGGATGGGATATGTACTGAAAGATGTGAAATTTAGTACGCGGTTCACAGGAAAAAAAGAAACCTTAAAAGGAGATATTAATCTAAGAGCAGACCTCTCTTTAAGGGACAATTTAACACAAATTAGATCGGTAGATATTGATAATAATCAAATTAGTGGAGGGCAACGATTATTTTCATTAAAATTTACGGCAGATTATAGATTAAATAGTAATTTTACTGCGTCGTTTTATTACAACCATCAAACGTCAAAATATGCGATTTCTACTACATTTCCAAGACAGGCAATCAATGGTGGATTCAATATTATTTACAATTTAGGAGGCAATTAAAAAAATCAGTTTATAAAATAAAAGATCATGAATATCCCATCAGAATTAAAATATACAAAAGACCACGAGTGGATTAGAATTGAAGGCAATACTGCAATTGTAGGAATTACAGATTTTGCTCAAGGAGAGCTAGGAGACATTGTTTATGTAGATGTAGACACTTTAGACGATACGGTAGAAGAAGGGGATGTTTTCGGTTCTGTAGAAGCAGTTAAAACAGTTTCTGATTTATTCATGCCTTTATCGGGAGAAGTAGCTGAATTCAATGAAGCATTGGAAGATGCTCCAGAATTGGTAAACACAGATCCTTATGGAGCGGGTTGGATGATTAAAATTACCATTTCAGATGATTCACAAATAGAAGCTTTACTAGATGCAGCAGGGTATACAACACTTATTGCAGGCTAGCAAGCTTTGTATTGCCATTGCCATTACAGTTTGTATTGCGTATCTGAGTCTGATTCAAACAACGAATTTCCCAGTCATCACGGTATCTAATATTGATAAGATCTACCATCTTATTGCTTATTTTGTACTCACCCTAAGTTGGCTGCTAACATTAAACAAGGGGAAATATCAATACAAAGTGCTAATTGCCTGTGTGGTTTTTGGCATTATTATTGAGGTATTGCAAATGACATTAACCGCTTACAGAGCGGGAGAATTGTTTGATTTTCTTGCAAATACGCTCGGCGGACTTCTCGCATTGGGAGCTTATAATTTTTTTTTAAAAAAAAAAGTATTTTATTAACAGCAAGACTTGTAAGTAAGTCAATAATTTAACTAAATTAGCGCACTATTAAAAACATTTTACAATGGAAATTAAAAAAAATCCAAAATCTAACTTAGAAAACTACAGTAAGATTTTCATGCAATTAGGCCTCGTTTTGGCATTATTTGTTACCTATGCTTCTATTGAACACAAAACTTTTGAGAAAGATCTTGGAGAATTTGGTTTGGCAAATATGAATGCGGAGATGGAAGAAGAAACTGTTATTACAGAGCGTATTGAGGAAATCAAGCCAAAAACGCCACCGCCACCAGCACCCGAAAAAATTGAAATTGTAGAAGACGAAAAAGAAGTAGAAGAAACGGTTATCGAGAGTACAGAAACCGATGAAACGGAAGAGATTATCGTAGAAGAAATTGAAGAAGTAGAAGAAACAGAAGAAGTAATCGAAGATGTAAGTTTTATGATTATTGAAGATGTGCCTGTTTTCCCAGGTTGTAAAGGAGATAAAGCAGCATTAAAAACATGTTTTAGTAAGATGGTTCAAAAGCATTTTTCTAGAAAATTTGATGCAGATCTACCCAACGAACTTGGACTGGATGCAGGTAGGAAAAGAGTTTTTATTGGTTTCAAAATCGATAGAAACGGAAATGTTGTAAACATTCAAGCAAGAGCGCCGCACCCAAAGATCAAAAAAGAAGTTGTGAAGGTGATGAAAATGTTGCCTAAAATGAAGCCAGGAAGACAAAGAGGAAAAGCGGTAGGTGTAAAATACAGTATTCCATTTACGCTAATTGTTGAGTAAAAATAAAAAAAGAACGTTCCAAAAAGCGCAACCAAACTGGTTGCGCTTTTTTTGTGGCATGCTGTTTGGTTTAGGCTAGGTGTAATCATTTAAAATTTTCTAATTATGAGAAACCTAAAAAAAGACCCAACCAAACAATTAGAAAAGTTTTCTACTATATTTATGCAGATAGGCTTCGTACTCGTCCTTTTTATCGTGTACCTACTTCTTGAGTATGAATCCAAACAAGTACACTCTGTAATTCAAGACCCCACCCTGACGAAACAGTAGTGGTCTACATTCCAGACAATCTTCAGAATGTTGTTTTTCAAAAAGAAGTAAAAGTGAAACCAAAAAATAAAGTAGTAAGCGCAAAGCTTATTGATTTGATGGATCTCACAAAAGGAGATGATACTTTCGTAGAAACGGTTCTTCCTGATTCGTTGATGAATCAAGATCCAGTGGTATTGGATATCGATTCTATTCAATTTATTGAGGCTTCCGAAGTAGATGAGCCAGATCCTGTGCCCTATGTACTTATAGAAGATGCACCCGTTTATAAAGGTTGTGAAGGTCTCTCAAAAGAAGCGAATAAAAAATGTTCTGAAAAAAGCATTGCTCGATTTTTTATAAAGAACTTTAATGCCGAATTAGCGCAAGAACTAGGACTTTATTCCGGGAAACATAAAATACATTCCCAATTTATCATTGATACGCAGGGCGATGTTGCAGTTGTTTTTGTGAAAGCCCCTCATAAGCAGTTGGAAAAAGAAGCAAAAAGAATTTTGAATAAGCTGCCTCAATTTACACCGGGCAAACAACGAAGAAAACCCGTAAAAGTAAAATACACCTTGCCCATTTCTTTTCAAATAGAATAAATAGAAATCCGATCAACTAAGGTCAGATTTCTTATTTTTGTTAAATGAAGATGCACCAATTTTTAGAGGCTACCTATTTAAAAACAGCTACACAAGCAGGAATTTCAGAAGCGGAGAATTTGGAAATTGTAAAGTTGCTCACAAAAGAAGCGATTGCTAACAATTACAAACTTTTAATGATTCGTGCAAAGTATATTTGCGAAGTAAAGCAAGCATTGCGTATGGCAAAGGCTCCTACATTAATTGGAACGGTGATTGGTTTTCATGAAGGAACTTCTTCTGTTTCCCAAAAGTTAGCTGAGGCAGAAACCGCCATTCATTTAGGGGCAGATGAACTCGATTTTGTGTTGAATTACAAAGCATTTAAAGAAGGAAATTTCCAGTTGGTTGACCAAGAAATTATTGCATGTACCCAATATTGTATCGAGAAAAAAAGCGTTATTAAATGGATTATAGAAACCGCTGCATTCACAAATGAGGAAATAGTTGTAATTTCACAGCGCATACGCGATATTGTTCTAAAGCATTTTTCAATAGCATCTGTAAAAAATGTTTATGTAAAATCATCAACTGGATTTTATAAAACAGTGCCTCCCATACCTAATGGTGCAACGCTCGAAAACATGCGATTGATAATTGCACATGCAAGACCATTAAAAGTGAAGGCAGCTGGAGGAGTGAAGACCTTTGAAATGGTAAAAAAAATGCTGGCATTGGGGGTAGACAGAATTGGAACTTCATCCGCAAAAGAAATTGTAAAAAATGAAATTAACGAAATAAAATAGATCAATCTTGAAAAAATTTTTCGCACATGAAACTGCAGTAATCGACGAGAATTGCAGTATTGGGAATGGTACCAAAATATGGCATTTTAGTCATATTATGTCTAACTGTACTATTGGAGAAGGGTGTAATCTTGGTCAGAATGTAGTCGTTTCTCCGCAAGTAATTTTAGGGAAAAATGTAAAAGTTCAAAATAACGTTTCTATCTATACCGGAGTTGTTTGCGAAGCCGATGTTTTTTTGGGACCTTCCATGGTTTTTACAAACGTAATCAACCCCAGAAGTGCCATCATAAGAAAAAAAGAGTATTTAAAAACCATTGTAAAAAAGGGGGCTAGCATTGGCGCCAACGCTACGATTGTTTGTGGCAATAATATTGGTGAATATGCTTTTGTTGGTGCAGGTGCCGTCGTTACTAAAGAAATAAAACCCTATGCTTTGGTCGTTGGCAATCCGTCTAAACAAATAGGCTGGGTAAGTGAATATGGACATCGTCTTGATTTTAATGATTCTGGTTTTGCGACCTGTAAAGAGAGTAGGCAACAGTATCAATTGAGAAATAATGTTGTTACAAAATTGCATGACAAAGAGGGAAAAGAGGAATAAAAGTAGCGTATTCCGAAGCATTCTAATGAGTTTTTGATGAAGACTGATAAAAACTAACAACGATTTAAAGTGTTTACACTTTTTTTTACATACCAATTTACCTATTCAGAAAGGATTTCTTTATGAGTGGGTTTTTTCTTTTTTAAGCGTTAAAACATATGGTAGATTCAGAATTATGAAATATCTTTGCAGTCAAGTAAATAGATCATGAATTCTACGAGTATTACAGAGAATACTTCTTCCATAAAATCAACAATTACGGATGTAAAGCAACTTGTTAAAGTTGGGTTGTCGTTAAGTGTTGTTTTTTCATCAGTGGCAGGGTATTTACTCGCTGTAGAAACCGTGGATTATGCAACCCTGACGCTGCTTGCATTTGGGGGATTCTTTATGGTAGGTGCTTCCAATGCATTCAATCAAATCATAGAAATAGATACTGATGCATTAATGCAGCGTACAAAAACAAGGCCATTGCCCACAGGTAGAATGTCCTTAAATACGGCACTAACAATCGCAATTCTTCTTGCTGTTTTAGGTTTGGGAATTTTATATTACATCAATGCAAAAAGTGCTCTTTTTGGCGCGATCTCAATTTTTTTGTATACAAGTGCGTATACACCTTTAAAATCGGTTACTCCACTAACGGTTTTTGTGGGTGCTATTCCAGGAGCCATTCCATTTATGCTAGGTTGGGTAGCAGCAACCAATCAATTTGGTATTGAAGCGGGGATCTTGTTTATGATTCAGTTTTTTTGGCAATTTCCGCATTTTTGGTCTATCGGTTGGTTGCAGGATGAAGAATACAAAAAGGCAGGTTTTAATATGCTTCCTATGAATACAAAAGATACGGGAGCTGTAAAACAAATAATTTTTTACACGGTGATCATGATCATTGTTTCGATAGCTCCTGTCTTACAAGTTACCGGTGCTTTTTATATCTATCCAGTAACGGCAGTAATCGTTGCTTTGCTAGGTTGTTTTATGTTGTATTATGCAGTGCAACTCTATAAAACGTTGCACAATACAGAAGCAAGAAAGTTAATGTTAGCCAGTGTTTTGTATATAACAATGGTTCAAGTAATATATGTGATCGATAAATTTTTACATTAAAAAAATGATAACAGAAGAAAAATTACAGGAAGAATTGCAGGTTGCTAGAAGAAAAGCGTCAAAACCGATGTTGTGGGTTTCGATGATCAGTATGGTTATGTTTTTTGCAGGACTTACAAGTGCATATGTAATTAGTATGCGAAGAGATGATTGGGTTTCATTTGAGCTACCACAAGCATTTTATGTCAGTACCTTTTTAATCGTAATGAGTAGTCTTACGTTACAATTGTCTCAATATTTCATAAAAACCAACAAAAGACAACTGTCGTTAGTTTTGGTGGTACTCACTTTTTTATTAGGTGTTGGTTTTATTTGGCAGCAATATGTTGGTTTCAATCAATTGAAAAGTATCGGATTATTTTTTACAGGTCCTGAAAGTACTGTATCAACATCATTTATAATTGGGATTACATTTTTACATGTTTTACACCTTCTGGCTGGGGTGATTGTACTTTTGGTTGTTATTTATAATCATTTTAAATATAAATACAAATCAAATGATTTGCTGGGGTTTGAACTAGGCGCAATCTTCTGGCATTTTGTGGATATATTATGGATTTATCTATTTTTCTTTTTCTCTTTTATTAAGTGATGAAAAATGATTAATTTCGCCGAACAATTAAAGAACTATTTAATAGAATAATTTATGAAATCAAATTCAGCGGTATCTTCTAATAAAAAAGAAACCTGGAGTGGAGGTGGTGTAAAACCATTTGGCGCAAGCTACGGTAAAATGATGATGTGGTTTTTTATCGTTTCAGATGCATTAACTTTTTCAGGGTTTTTAGCAGCGTACGGTTTAACTCGTTTTAAATTTATCGATTCTTGGCCAATTGCCGATGAAGTTTTTACGCACGTTCCTTTTGTACATGGAGAGTATCCAATGATTTATGTTGCGATAATGACATTCATCCTAATTGTCTCCTCTGTAACTATGGTATTGGCTGTAGATGCGGGTCATAAAATGCAGAAAAACAAAGTAGCATGGTACATGTTTGCTACAATTGTTTTTGGAATTATTTTTGTTGGTTCTCAAGCTTGGGAATGGAATACTTTTATCAAGGGTTCTTACGGAGCTGTAAAAACAACTGAAGGAAAAATCTTACAATTTGTAAACCAAGATGGAAAACAAATTGCCTTGGCAGACTTTGTAACTACAGAAAGATTAGATGGTAGAGAGCAGCATACAAAAAAGAATGGATTGTGGTTTGTAGAAGAACCAACCATAGCAACCTACTCCATAGCGCAAATTATTGCTTCTTATAACGCACATCCAGAAGTTAAAATAAGAACAGAATTGATAACAGATCAAAAGAAAAAAACAATCTTATCTAGAGAAGAAGGGAGTGTACAATTGGCAAAAACAAAATTGGTTGTAGAAGGTGCAAACCTAGAAGTGAATGAATATGGGAATACCATCTTTGCAGACTTTTTCTTTTTCATTACTGGTTTCCATGGTTTCCACGTAATAACAGGAATTTTAATCAATATTATTATTTTCTTTAACGTAATTCTTGGCACCTATGAAAAAAGAGGGCACTATGAAATGGTAGAAAAGGTAGGATTGTATTGGCACTTTGTAGATCTAGTTTGGGTATTCGTATTCACATTCTTCTACTTAGTTTAAATTAAAAAAAGAATATAAAATGGGACACGCACACGAATCAAATACAAAGAAAATTTGGATAGTACTAATCATTTTAACGGTTATAACTGGCGTTGAAGTTTGGTTAGGAATTTTAAAACCAGATTCTTTATACTTGTCAAACTTTTTAGGAACAAGTTGGTTAAACTGGATTTTTATAATACTAACACTTCTAAAAGCCTACTTTATTGCTTGGTCTTTTATGCATTTGGAAGGGGAAAAAACATGGTTTAGACGCGCCATAGTTTGGACACCCGTTTTCCTAATCTGCTTTCTAGTAACCTTGTTACTAATAGAAGGTGGATATATCTACGATACATTAGGGCCACTTGTAAAATGGTAATAAAATAAAAGGTGGTTTTTGATAACCACTTTTTTTTTGCTAAAAATGTTATACATCATGATTACAAAAAAAAGAGTTGTACTTTTTTTACTTTTTATATTCCCGTTGATCGCTTTCTTATTGCTTTCTACAGGAATAAATGGTTTCAATAAATTGCCAGTAGTAAATAAAAATGTCATTGATATTTCTAGTATTGATTCTACCGAAACACTTCAAGACAAAGTATCTATAATTTGTTTTTTGGGAAATGATTTGAATAAAATTAAAGGAGGATTGTTTAATTTGAATGAGAAAGTATACAAAAAGTTTATTGACCATAAAAAGTTTCAAATTATTGCGATTGCCCCAAAAGGAAAAGAAAAAGAAGTACAAATTCTTAAAGAGGAGATTGGTGCATTTACAGATATGGATAAGTGGAAATTTCTAACAGGTTCGGAAGCAAAAATAAATTCTTTTTATGCCAGTTTTAAAAACAACACCCAACTCTTGAACCTGTCTTCGAATGATGCTTTTATAATCGATAAAAAAGGAAGCCTTAGAGGAAGAACAGATGACTTAAAAAATCCAAACAGGAAATTTATTGGATATGATATGAGATCAGTATCAGATTTAAAAGGACCTATGAAAGACGATGTTAGCGTGCTTTATTATGAGTATTATGCCGCATTTAAAGACCGGAAAAAAGCAGATAGAAAGGAAAAGTAATTATGAATAAAAAATATTCTTATATCGGTGTTGCATTTGTTATCCTATTATTTGGGATCTACGTGGTTCGAAACATTGAGTCACGATTTGAGAAGTCCGATTTGCATACTTTTGAAAAAGTACCTGCTTTTGAATTTATAAACCAAGAAGGGAAAAAAATAAATAACAAAACCTATGCAGGTAAAGTGTATGTAGTTGAGTTTTTCTTTTCCACTTGTCCAACAATTTGTCCGTTGATGACAAAAAAAATGTTGTTGCTTCAAGATGAATTTTTTGGAAATCCAGACTTTGGGATTGCTTCCATATCCATTACACCCGATATTGACACCCCAAAAGTGCTTAAAACCTATGCAAAACAGAATGAGATTACTCATAGGAATTGGCATTTACTAACAGGCAAACCCTATGATGTTGTTTCCCAATTATCAAACAAAGGTTTCACCTTATACACTGGAAAAGGAGCTGCCGCTCACGGCGGATTTGAACATTCGGGCTTGTTTGCCCTAGTGGACAAAGAAGGAAATATTCGCTCAAGAAAAGATGCCTATGGCAATCCAATCAAGTTTTATAGAGCTTTGGAGGAGCACAGCTTTCCCGATCAGATTAAAGAATTAAAAGAAGACATTAAAATTTTATTAAATGAATAAGAATTTAGCACAAGAAAAAAAGTACAAGCGCATAATTTTGGCACTCTCTATTGTCATTCCGCTAGCTGTAGCCGCATTGTTTGGAATCAATTTACAAAAATTAGGTTTCGACGTAGAACCACTTACTTTTTTGCCGCCCATTTATGCGACTATAAACGCAATAACAGCGATTGTCTTGGTTGCCGCCGTCATTGCCATCAAAAAAGGAAATCGAAAATTGCACGAACGGTTAAATACTTTTGCAATATTTTGTTCACTGTTGTTTTTAGTGATGTATGTAGCCTATCACATGACCTCGAATTCCACGAGTTATGGGGGTGCAGCAGCAGCAGATTATGATTTGCTAACAAAACTAAAAACATTTCCATTCTACTATTTTATTTTAATTACACATATCGCCTTGTCAATCGTAGTCATCCCTTTTGTTTTAACGACTTACATGCGTGCAAAATTAACAGATTTTCCAGCACATAAAAAGATTGCAAAAATTACCTTTCCACTTTGGCTGTATGTTGCCATAACAGGTGTAATTGTTTATAGAATGATAGCTCCTTATTATGTTCAATAAAAAAATTGCACTTACGCTTTTAGTTGTTTTTACGACCATTATTTCCAATGCTCAATGCGCCATGTGTAAAGCAGTAGTAGAAAATGGAGACATCTCTATGGCAGAAGGGGTAAACAATGGAATTACCTATCTAATGGTTTTTCCATACCTCTTGATTGGTGGATTGTTCTATACCTTGTATCGATATAAGAAGAATGCAAAACATTAACATTTTCAAAAGCCTGTAATTCTGTAACATATTTTACTTTTAATCGTCCTATTAAAACAGGTAAGAAGTCATTCTTTTTACGATTATAAAAACAATCATCCTTATTAAAAAGATACCTATTGAAAACTAAATTTATACTCGCAGTTGCTGTACTCACATCATTGGCAAGTTTTTCTCAAAAGAAATGGACGCTCAAGGAATGTGTAGACCAAGCCTTAGAAAGAAATATTTCTGTACAACAAAGCAAGCTTAATTTAAAATTAGCAATAAAAGATGTTGCGATTGCCAATGGTAATTTTTTACCAAATGTGACTGGTGGATCAAGTGGTAATTTCAATTCAGGATTATCGCCAGACCGGAATGGTGTTTTAACAAATACAAACAATTTTAATGGCTCTTTTAGTTTAAGGAGTTCTGGAACCATCTTCAATGGTTACCGAAATACAAACACCTATAAACAAGCACAATTAGGGGTTTTGTCTAGTGAATACAACTTAAAAAAGATAGAGAATGACATTTCATTATTTGTCGTTAACGGATATCTGAATGTGTTGTTTGCCAAAGAAAATTTAAATGTTGCTAATGTGCAATATGAAATAAGCGTGAAACAAATAGAGGTAGTTAAAAGTAGATTTGAAGCCGGAGCCGTTGCAAAAGGTGAGGTTTTAAACACTCAATCTACTGCTGCAGCCAACTTGCAAAGTGTCGTTGCACAGGAGAATGTATTGAATTTAGCGTTACTCAACTTAGCGCAAACCCTTCAAGTTCGAGTTGCTAATTTTGATGTTGCACCCATAGAGTTGGGGACGCCCTCAGAAAACCTATTGTATACAAATTCAGAGATTGTTTTTGAAAAATCATTATTGAACCGGCCTGAAATTGAAAGTGCTAAATTGGCAATTGAAAGTGCTGATTTAAGTATCGAAATTGCAAAAAGTGCCTACAAGCCAACACTGACCTATAGCCTTAGCGCAGGAACGTCCTATTACCATCAATTTAATAACCTTTTGCCTACTCGTTTTAATGATGATTTTATATCACAAACTGCCGATCGTTTTCAATATGGAATCGGTTTTAATGTAAGTGTTCCTATTTTCAATCGTTTTCAAACTAAAAACAATGTAACGAAATCGAAGATCAACAAAGAAATCTCTATTACACGATTAGAAAACGAAAAGATCCAGTTAAAACAAACCATAGAACAAGCATTTTTAGATGTAAAGGCCGCAGCTAAATCCTATCAAGCTGCAAAAATTTCTTTAGCCGCACAAAAAGAAGCCTTTAAAAATTCACAACAACGATATAATTTTGGAGATATGACCTTGTTCGATTTTGATCAAGTCAGAATCAGATTGGTCAATGCTGAAGGCGCCATGATTCGTTCAAAATACGATTATGTGTTTAAAACAAAAATATTACAATTCTATTCCGATGAATTGGTTTTAGAATAACACCTTTTTATGCTTACTATCAGAAGACCTCGCAATTTTGCGAGGTTTTATTTTTTGGAACCTTTATATTTGTAAAAATTTTCATATTGTGGCGATAATTCTAAATATTGAAACAGCAACTAAAAATTGTTCTGTAAGCATTGCTAATAATGGTGCAGTACTTGTTTTAAAAGAGTTGAACGACCTTAACTATTCCCATGCGGAAAAGTTACATCCTTTTATAAATGCGGCCTTAAAAGAAGCAAAAATTACAATACATCAAATAGATGCTGTGGCCGTTAGTAAAGGCCCCGGTTCTTATACGGGACTTCGAATTGGTGTATCTGCAGCAAAAGGCATTTGTTTCGCCATCGATAAGCCATTGATCTCAATCGATACGTTGACTTCCTTGTCAAACGCAATTTCTATTCATGACGGAGTAATAGTTCCCATGTTAGATGCTCGAAGAATGGAAGTTTATGCTGCTGTTTTTTCTGCAGACAATAAAGCGATTCGAGAAATTAAAGCAGAAATTATTGATACACATTCTTTTTCTGACTATCTAGAAAAAGGTAATGTATACTTTTTAGGAGATGGTGCAAAGAAGTGTCAGCCTATTTTGACGCATAAGAATGCGGTTTTTGTTGCCGATAAATTTCCATCAGCAAAAGAAATGGCAACGCTTTCGTTTGAAAAGTTTCAACAATATCAATTTGAAGACGTTGCCTATTTTGAGCCTTTTTATTTAAAAGATTTTCTAGTAGTTCCTGAAAAGAAAAAACAACCTACTTTTTAAAGAATTCTGACGAATGAAATTAAGGGTTATTCGTATTACGAATGAGCGGAACTGCCTTTGACCAAGGTATTTTTTATTTAATAATATTTCATTAACATTATCTTAACAAAACTATCAGTTCTTTGCATCGACAAAAACTAATAATTATGATTAATAAGATTTTTCTTACAGTACTATGTGTTCTTTATATTTCTTTAAATATCAATGCACAAGAAACAAATGCACCAAAATTTGGAAAAGGACTTTTTAACCTGAAAGGTAAAGACAGTACTTGGACTATGAAAGTTGGTATGCGTTTTCAAACCTTAGCAACTTTTGGTTGGGATGTTAATGGTGGCCTAAATAATCCGTCTGCTTCAATTTTAATTAGAAGGTCTCGATTAAAATTTGACGGTTTTGCGTATTCACCAAAATTAAAATATAAATTAGAGTTAGGATTATCTAACAGAGATATGTCAGGGGCTTCAGCATTTACGAGTAATTCACCTAGATACATCTTAGATGCAGTATTGAAATGGAATTTTTCAGGAAATTTTGTTTTATGGGCGGGTCAAACAAAGTTAGCCGGAAATAGAGAACGTGTTGTTTCTTCAGGAGATTTACAAATGGTAGATCGATCTTTATTAAACAGTCGTTTTAATATTGACCGTGACATTGGTTTACAATTAAGACATCATTTTAATCTTACAGATACTTTTATTGTAAAAGAAGTGTTTTCTATCTCGCAAGGTGAGGGTAGAAATGTGACTACTGGAAATCTAGGAGGGCACCAATATACCTCTAGATTAGAAATATTACCTTTTGGAAATTTTGCAAGTAAAGGAGACTACAGAGGAAGCGATTTAAAGTTTGAAACATCTCCAAAATTAGCGATTGGTGTTACTTATGACTTTAACAACAACGCAGTAAAAAATCGAAGTAATCAAGGATCTTACATGATCAATGATACTGGTTTTTACGAAACAAATATTTCCACACTATTTGTAGATGCGATTTACAAACACAAAGGATTTTCTTTGATGGCCGAATATGCTAATAGAGATGCAGCAGATCCGTATGCAAAAAATTCTGATGGGAGTCTTACAGGTTCAGAAGTTCAGGTAGGAAATGGATTAAATGTACAATCGGGTTATTTATTTTCAAAAACAGTAGAGCTTTCCGCACGTTATACAAACATTGCTTTAAACAAATCGATCACTGGAAAAGGTTCAGAGAATCAATACACCTTAGGTTTGTCTAAATATATTGCTGGGCATAAGTTAAAGGTCCAAACAGATCTAAGCTATACAGATATTGGATTTAAAACAAACCAGTTGTTGTATAGAGTACAAGTAGATATTCACTTTTAAGCACGAAAAAGATAACACAAACCTAACATAGGTGACTTTGTAAGTCTGTAATTTTACTAAAAAGAAATTAAACAATTAAAATAAATAAAAATGGGAGATCCATATATCTTAATGTTAGTCGCTTTAGCTATTTTAGCGGTTGTCGACTTAGTTGTAGGAGTAAGTAATGATGCTGTTAATTTTTTAAATTCAGCGATTGGTTCAAAAGCAATATCTGTTAGAAACATCATGATCATTGCCAGTTTAGGTGTGTTCTTCGGAGCGATTACTTCAAGTGGTATGATGGAAGTAGCACGGAAAGGAATTTTTAATCCAAACATGTTTATGTTTCAAGACATTATGTTCATTTTTATGGCCGTAATGATTACCGATATTTTACTGTTAGATATTTTTAATTCCTTAGGAATGCCCACATCGACAACAGTTTCAATTGTATTTGAATTACTTGGTGCCGCGGTTGCAATTTCATTATTAAAAATATCTGCAAATGATAGTCAATCTATGGATGCAATATGGGAGTATATCAATCATGAAACCGCCATCAAAATTATTTCAGGTATTCTTCTTTCTGTTGTTGTTGCTTTTTCAGTGGGTGCAATCGTTCAATTTGTTTCTCGATTAATCTATTCTTTTAATTTTGAAAAAAGAGCCACATACATCAACGCATTGTTTGGTGGTTTTGCCATTACTGCAATTACGTATTTTATTATCATAAAGGGAATGAAAGGAACGCCTTTTTATAAAGACATTAAATTTTTAATAGAAGGAAATACACTCTCCATTATAGCAGGGAGTTTTGTATTATGGTCTTTAATATCTCAAGTCTTAATTCAAAGTTTTAAAATAAATATATTAAAGCTAATTATTGGTGTTGGAACATTCTCTTTAGCAATGGCATTCTCTGGAAATGACTTGGTTAACTTCGTAGGAGTTCCCATTGCTGCCTGGAATTCATACCAAGCGTGGGAAGTTTCTGGTGTTGCAGCAGATGCTTTTTCTATGGGAGTATTGGCAAAGAAAGTACCATCTAACATTTGGTTATTACTAATCGCTGGAGGAATTATGGTAGTTACTTTGTGGACCTCTAGTAAGGCACAGAATGTAATTAAAACCGGTATTGATTTGTCAAGACAGGGTGAGGGGCATGAAAAATTTCAACCCAACCCATTGTCAAGAGTAGTGGTAAGGTTTGCGATGACAATCAACAAAGGAATTAGCTATATCGTTCCTCAAAAAACAGTGGCATTTGTAGATGCTAAGTTTCAGAAACCTGTCATCGAATTGCCAAAAGATAAAACCTATGAATTGCCAGCATTCGACTTAGTAAGAGCTGCTGTTAATTTAATTGTAGCAGGTATTCTAATTTCAATCGCTACCTCAATGAAATTGCCGTTATCTACTACTTATGTAACTTTTATGGTGGCCATGGGTACTTCTTTAGCCGATAGAGCTTGGGGTAGAGAAAGCGCTGTATATAGAGTTGCAGGGGTAATTAATGTAATTGGGGGTTGGTTTTTAACAGCAATAACCGCTTTTTTAGTAGCAGCAATCGTTGCCTATTTAATTAGTTTTGACATGTTGATGATTCCTGTTTTATTAGCAGTAGTAGCGCTATTAATTGGAAGAAATACCTTAATTCACAGAAGAAAAAAGAAGGAAGTAAAAAAACAGGTATATATTGAAAGATCGGAGTTGATTACCATTAATGGAGTAATAGAAGAAAGTGCGGATCATATTTCTGAAGTAGCTACACGGGTTAATAAACTATACACAAATGTTGTAGACGATTTAGCCAAACACGATTTAAACAAATTGCGAAAAACTGACAAGCATGTTGGGAAGTTAAATGACGAAATTAATGACTTAAAAGACGGTGTCTTCTATTTCATTAAATCATTAGATGAAACTTCTGTTCAGGCGAGTAGATTTTACATTATGGTCTTAGGGTATTTACAAGACGTAGCACAATCGATTAGTTATATTTCTCGAGCGAGTTACAAGCACGTAAATAACAATCACAAAAATTTAAAAAAGCCACAATTAAAAGATTTAAAAGAAATAGACAATGAGTTAACGGTACTATTAAATAAAGTAAGCGATGTGTTTGCCAATAGATCTTTTGATGATCTAGATGTTGTTTTAACTCAAAAGCAAGCTTTATTAAATGATGTATCTACTTCAATTGAAAATCAAGTAGCCCGAATTAGAACTGATGAAACCAGTCCTAAGAATACCACCTTGTATTTTAGTGTTTTATTAGAAACCAAGGATTTAATTGCTGCTTTAATGAGTTTATTACAAACCTATGAAGAGTTTCATATAAGTACAAAATAAGTAAAATAAAGAAAGATTCAGTTCTTTTAAAATAGAAAAACCCGAGTAAATGCTCGGGTTTTTCTATTTTTAATGGATACCCATTATCAATAAAAATGGTAGTTTAGCCCAACCATGCTCTTAGCGCTCCATAGACATTAAAACCATTTTTAGTTCCATGTAGGTTAATCCAGGGTCTACTTTTTCTTTAAGAGCTGTTAGACCTTTCACTTGACCAGCCGCCTCAATTTCATTTCGAATCTTTTTATACCGCTTCAATTCGATCAATTCCAAAACATCAACCTCACCAGAAACAATATAGTTGGCCAAATGATTTTCTACGGTGCCAGTAGTAAGACTTCTTTCTTTCGCAATCTCTTTGATAGAAAGCCCCGATCTGAACAACTCAAAAGAAATCTGTTTGGTAGATTTCTTGTCCTCTTTTTTCTGTTCATTGAATTGATTAATCCCGTTTTCTTTGCAATATGCTTCAATAATCTCTAAGATTTGATCTCCATACTTCCTTACACGGGTTTTACCCATACCTGCAATTTTTAAGAGGGCAGTGGAAGTTCTTGGCAGATTATCGCAGAGGGCATACAAGGTTTCTTGAGTAAAAATTTGATAGTGAGGAATCTTTTCAATATCGAAAATTTCATCTCTTAACTCTCGTAATTTGATTGCCAATATAGGATCGCGTTTCGAAATGACTTTCTTCTTTTTTGTCGGTGCACTCTTTTGCAAAACCGCTTTAGCTCTTACCTTAAGATAGTTCTGTACTTGAAAGCCGTTGGTCATTTTTTGAAGCGAAAATAACTTTTCTTCTAATTTCTCATGCAAGGTGTCAAACTGTTTCACAAAATCTTTTTTAACCGCTTTGTTGTCTGTAGAGAACGAAATGGCGTCTAAAGGTTTCTGAATATTATTTTGAGTTTGCGTTTGAAAATAAGCCATCGCTTTTGTAAATCGCTCTTGCACTGCACTGCTGTTTTCTGGGAGAATACCTTCTTGAGCGAGCACAAATAGCTGATTTCTAAATCCAGCAGCAACCTTCATTAGTGCAACAATTCCGTCATCTTTTATTGTATGTAAATGTTCAATTACGGCACCATTAATGCTGGTTTGATTCTTGTAGAAAATATCAATCAAACGTGTAATTGGATATAAAAAGGGTTGGTAATCCAATAATTCTGCAATTAAATTGAGTTGAAATTCTTTTTCAGAATCATTTAATACAGCTTCATTCGGAAGGTTTTCTTCGATGTCTTGGTTAAAGATACGCACCGTATTGTCATTAATAATCGCACTAGCAGTAATGGGAGTTTTTAAAACCAAGCCTTCCAACGATTTACACCTGCTTAAGGCGACATAGGTTTGTCCATGCGCAAAGGAGGCTTCTGCATCTATAATGGCTCTTTCGAAGGTCAATCCTTGACTTTTATGAATGGTGATGGCCCATGCCAATTGCAGAGGAATTTGTGTAAAAGATCCCACAATTTCCTCTTTCAACGCTTTTGTTTCCTCGTGAATTGAATAGTTAATATTGGTCCAGACTTCTTTTTCAGTGACAATTTCGTCTCCCTCGTTGGCACATTGAACTGTAACAGCTGTTTTTGAAATATTGGTAACAATTCCAATTTTACCATTGTAGTACCTTTTTTCTAGCGAAGAATCGTTTTTGATAAACATCACTTGTGCTCCCACTTTCAATTCTAATTCTTCAGCATTTGGAAATGCGTTTTCATTGAATTTTCCAGAAATTTCAGCACGAAAAAATGTGCTGTTCCCTTGTACTTTATTCAGTTCAGAGTTGTTAATTAAATTGGCTCTGTTATTATGAGTTGTTAGGGTAATGTAGCCCTCTTCTTTGCTTGGAGAGAAGTTGGGCTTGAACCGTTTGTTTAAAATTTTCGCTGACTTTTCAGACAAATCATCATTTCTAATTTCATTTAAAATGGTGATAAAATCTTCGTTTTTCTGTCGGTAAATATGTTTTAATTCAATAGAAACCACCTTGGCTTGTTGATAGGCTTTTGAGCTAAAAAAGTAAACGGTTTCATAATGCGATTGTAGCAAACTCCATTCGTTGGGCCTTACTACGGGAGCCAATTGTTGCAAGTCTCCAATCATTAATACTTGTGCGCCACCAAAAACTTTGTCCCTGTTTTTATAGCGCCGCAATACTTGATCGATACCGTCCAACAAATCTGCGCGCACCATACTAATTTCATCAATGATGACCAGGTCTAAAGATTTAATAATATCGATTTTTGTTTTTGAAAATTTTCGCTGTTGGTTCGATGTGTTTGCAATCTGATTGGGAAGAATAGGGCCAAAAGGCATTTGAAAAAAGGAATGAATTGTTACTCCTTTGGCGTTAATAGCTGCAACACCTGTAGGCGCCACAATGACCATTCTTTTCAGAGATTTCTTTTTAATTTGATGTAAAAAAGTCGTTTTTCCTGTACCTGCTTTTCCAGTGATAAACAAATTTCGATCTGTTTTATCTATAAATTGTAGGGCAAGTTCTAATTCAGGATTTTTGGACATTTGCACTTTTTTAAGCAAGGTAAATAATTAATTAGTATTTACTGAAAATTGTCTTCATTTTTGTTGGAGCTTTTCACCTGTTTTTAAATTTAAACCTGCTTTAAAATCCCAGCTACAGCCTGTTGGTATTTTTTCGGATTTCCTGCTTTTTTAATGGCTTTGTAAGTTTTTTTTGGGTTGGGAAACGACTGAGAGAAGAATTCCCAAAAGCCCAACATTTTCATTTTTATTGGAGTAGGTCCCGAGAGGTATTCGTCGTATTGATTGTAAATGGTATCGTGAAATTCTGAGAATATCTTCCAACGATCTTTTGGATATTCTGTGGTACCATCTTTGATCATCTGTGGCAAAAATGGATCTGCAATCAACCCCCTACCAATCATAAAATGATCGATGCTTGGAAAACGTTCTTGGATCTTTTTAAAAGCGGCTACACTGGTAATGTCTCCGTTGTAATAGAGCTTGTGTTGGGTACTGCTGATGCATTTTTCAAATGCATCTAAGTCTACAGGACCTTTATAGAGTTGCTTCCCAATACGAGCATGAATGGCAATATTTTTGAGGGGGTATCTGTCCAAAATTGGAAAAGTCGCTAAAATTTCCTGTGCATTTTCATAGCCCATTCGCATTTTCATGGAAACCAAAATATCCGTTTCATTGTGTGCTTTGTGAAGGACTTCGTTTATTCTACTTGGATTGCAAATTAAACCCGAGCCCATTCCAGATTTAGTAACCATCGGGTAAGGGCATCCCAAATTCCAATTCAATTCCTTGTAGCCTAATTCCTGAACATATTTTACTACAAATAAAAACTCGTCTGGATCGTTGGTCATTACTTGTGGGATGACTTCTAAAGTAGTATTATGCTCCAACTGTAAGTCATTCTGATACGATTGCTTGATTTTCAATTTTCCATTCAAGCGAATATAAGGTGCATAAAACGTATCAATACCTCCAAAGTAATGGTGGAATGCATTGCGGAATCTAAAATCTGTAAAACCCTGTAATGGGGAGGAGAGTAATATAGGAGCCATCGTTGTATTTCGTGGGCAAAGATAGTGTAATTGCAGTGTAAATTCGGACCCTATTGAATAGGATTTCAATTTTAAAAGATTTCTAAAATAAAAAATCCTGAACGTGAAGCTCAGGATTTTTTATAAGTATTGGGCAACATGGTTGCCTACATTTCCAACGCTTTTGTTGGATTGTTATTCATTAACAATTCCACAGGATTTTCCAACGCTTCTTTTACCGCTACTAAAAACCCAACAGATTCTCTACCATCAACAATTCTGTGATCATAGGACAACGCAACATACATAATCGGTTGAATAACCACTTCACCATTAACCGCCATCGGTCTGTTGACAATATTGTGCATTCCTAAAATTCCACTTTGTGGAGGGTTTATAATAGGAGTGGACAGCATCGAACCAAAAACACCACCATTGGTGATTGTAAAAGTTCCACCCGTCATTTCATCAACTGTAATTTGTCCATCTCTTGCTCTTAAAGCCAAGCGTTTTACTTCGCTTTCTACGCCTCTAAAAGAGAGTCCTTCCGCATTTCTAATTACCGGAACCATCAATCCTTTTGGACCAGAAACAGCAATTGAAATATCTTGAAAATCATGTTTTATTTGGAAGTCTCCATCAATCATAGAATTCACATCAGGATACATTTCCAAGGCTCTCACAACTGCCAGTGTAAAGAAAGACATAAAGCCCAATCCAACACCATGTTTTGCTTTAAAAGCCTCTTTGTATTGCGTTCGTAAATCAAAAATAGGTTGCATGTTTACCTCGTTAAAGGTGGTTAGCATTGCCGTTTCACTTTTTACAGCTACCAGGCGCTCGGCAACTTTTCTACGCAACATTGACATTTTTTTACGCTCCGTACCTCGAGCACCATTTGCAGGTTGCGTTCCCATAGAAGGTACTGCTTTTACAGCGTCTTCTTTGGTAATGCGTCCATCTTTTCCGGTTCCTTTTACTGCTGCAGCATCCATGCCTTTTTCTGCCAATACTTTCTTCGCAGCTGGAGAAGCGCTTCCAGTAGCATAAGTTGCTGTTTTGGGCGCCTCTTTTACCGCTGCTTTTACTTCGGGTTGCGGTGTAGCTGGAGCTTTAGGAGCATCACTAGCAGGTTTTGCCGCACTCATATCAATCAAGCAAACTACTTCACCCACATTAACAGCATCGCCTTCTTCCGCTTTTAAAGTGATAATACCACTTTCTTCTGCCGGCAATTCTAAGGTAGCTTTGTCAGAATCTACTTCTGCAATCGGTTGATCTTTTTCAACATAATCTCCATCCTCAACTAACCAAGCGGCAATTTCAACTTCTGTAATTGATTCTCCCGGAGACGGAACTTTCATTTCTAAAACACTCATGGTTTCTTATTTTACTTGTGCTGAAAAATCAGCATTTAATTATTTTACTTTTTATAATTTGGTCGTTTTTACAGGCTTTCCACGGTATCTTTTTAATTTTTTTCCTAGATCGTCAAAATTAAAAAGGATGCTGTTTCAATCCTTAACGCACTTATTCACTACTAAAAACACTATCGATAACGGCTTTGTGACGTTTTTTAAATCGTGTACTTGAACCTGCAGCAGGGACTGCATAGTATTTACGCGAGCAAACGTTCAATCTTACCAAATCAAAACGTTCCAACAGGTAACTCCACGCCCCCATGTTTCTTGGTTCTTCTTGCGCCCAAACATAATCTTTTGCGTTTGGGTATCGATCGATGGCTTTTTGTAATTTCTCTAGATGAAGCGGGAAAAGTTGTTCTATTCTCACCAGAGCAATATCTTCTCGTTCTAAAATCTCACGTTCTGCCAATAAATCATAGTAGAATTTCCCCATACAAAAGACCACTTTTGTTACTTTTTCTGGGTGGATCGTATCATCAATAACTTCTTGGAATTCACCAGTTGCCAATTCTTCAATGGTATTTACTGCTTTTGGATGACGCAATAAACTCTTGGGGGTGAAGATAATTAACGGTTTTCTATAATCCCGTTTCATTTGCCTTCTTAGTAAATGATAAAAGTTAGCAGGTGTCGTGCAGTTCGCCACCGTCATATTGTCTATCGCACATAATTGTAAATACCGTTCTATTCTTGCAGAAGAATGTTCCGAACCCTGTCCTTCATACCCATGAGGAAGTAAAACAACAATTCCGTTTTGTAATTTCCATTTGTCTTCAGCAGCAGAAATGTACTGGTCAAACATTATTTGAGCGCCATTAGAGAAATCTCCAAATTGTGCTTCCCAAATTGTGAGTGTATCTGGATTTGCCATAGCATATCCATAGTCAAATCCTAAAACACCGTATTCAGATAACAACGAGTTGTAAATCGTCATTTTACCTTTGTTCTTGGGATTTGTGTTTAATAAGTTGATTCTTTCTTCGGTGATTTCATCACGTAGGATCGCATGTCGGTGAGAAAAGGTTCCTCTTTCTACATCTTGTCCAGAAATACGAACATTAAAACCTTCTTCCATTAAACTTCCGTAGGCAAGATTTTCAGCCATCCCCCAGTCCAAGGTGTTTGTTTCAAAGGTCATTTTTGCTCTTCCTTGTAAAATACGTGTTGCCTTTCGAACAAATTGTACTTTTTCAGGAACCGTAGATACTACTTTTGCAATCTGCTTTAGCTTTCCTACCTCGTAGGTTGTATCCACAACTTCTAGCATGGATTTTAATTGCTTGCGCGCATACCCTTTCCAAGTAGATTGCATAAACTCTTTTACTTTCGAGGTGCTGTCTTCTTTCGATTTGTCGAATTCCGAGGAAAGCATATTTTTAAATTCAGACGTGATTTCCTCTAAATAAGTATTGCTTATAGCCCCCTCTTTAAGCAATTGTGCAGCATAAAGATCTCTTGGATTCTGGTGTTTAGCAATTGCTTTGTACAGTTTTGGTTGTGTAAAACGAGGTTCATCTCCTTCATTATGACCGTATTTTCTATATCCTAAGAGATCAATAAAAACATCGGTTTTAAATTTCATTCGAAATTCCAAAGCCATTTCCATAGCATGGCAAACTGCTTCCGCATCATCTGCATTCACGTGTAAAACGGGAGACAAGGTTACTTTCGCTACATCTGTACAATAAGTACTTGAACGTGCATCCAAATAGTTGGTGGTAAAACCAACTTGGTTGTTGACTACTATATGAATGGTTCCCCCTGTTTTATAGCCGTTTAATTTGGACATTTGAGTAATTTCATAAGCAATTCCTTGCCCTGCTATTGCAGCATCTCCATGAATTACAATTGGGAGTATTTTACTCGAATCTCCGTTGTATTTTCGATCTATTTTTGCTCTTGTAATCCCTTCCGCTACCGCTGCAACCGTTTCTAAATGCGATGGGTTTGGAACCAAGTTCATTTTAATTTTTTTTCCGTCTCTATAGGTTTTACTAAGGGTTAGCCCTAAGTGGTATTTAACATCACCATCAATATTTTCATCCTCAAAATCTTTTCCTTCAAATTCACTAAACAACTCACGAACAGGTTTTTTAAAGATATTTACTAAGGTGTTTAAACGCCCTCTGTGCGCCATACCTAGTACACATTCTTCCACACCAAATTTTTCGGATGCATCTCTTAACGCAACACTAATCCCCGGTATTAAAGTCTCTCCACCTTCTAGTGAAAAACGTTTTTGGCCCACATATTTAGTCTGTAAAAAGTTTTCAAAGGTAACCGCATGATTTAATTTGGAAAGAATGTATTTTTTTGCGTCTAGAGAATAATCAGGATGGTTGTCGTTTTTATTCAAACGATTTTGCCACCATTTTAATTTTTCGGGATTCCGCATATAGGTATACTCAACACCAATAGAATCGCAATAAATACTTTTTAAGTGTTGTATGATGACGGCCAATTTGGATTTTCCCAATCCTAAAATAGCACCTGCAGAAAATTCTTTTTGTAAATCTCCTTCTGACAGCCCAAAATTCTCGATTTCTAAAGTGGGTTGGTATTGTCTTCGCTCTCTAACAGGATTTGTTTTTGTGAATAAATGTCCACGGGATCGGTATCCATTGATTAAGTCGATGACTAAAAATTCTTTCTTTACTTCTTTTGGAATCTCACTAGAAATTGTTTCTGTTTCAGTGTCCTTTAGACTGTAGTTTTCGTTGGCCAAATCATAGCCTTGAAAAAAACTTCTCCAACTCGGTTCCACCGTGTCTGGATTTTCTAGATATTGATCGTATAAGTCGGCGATAAAGCCAGTATGTGCTGCGTTTAAGAACGAAAATTTGTCCATATAATAGTTTGTGCTTTTTGTGTAAGCAAATTCAAAACACAAAAATACAATATTTGTAATAAATGGTGCTTTTTTTTCTCCCATTAAAGTGTAAAATAAATAAATATTTTTATTCAAAACATTTGGTGATACTCCAAAAAGATATATATTTGCACTCGCTAATCACAAATGTGAGGCAAACTCCTCCTTAGCTCAGTTGGTTAGAGCATCTGACTGTTAATCAGAGGGTCTTAGGTTCGAGTCCTAAAGGAGGAGCAAATTTCAAGCAATTACTGCTTAAGTTCTAATAAATAATGACTGCGAAAGTAGCTCAGGGGTAGAGCATCACCTTGCCAAGGTGGGGGTCGCGGGTTCAAATCCCGTCTTTCGCTCTATTTTAAATTACCAATGCTGAAGTGGTGGAATTGGTAGACACGCTGGACTTAAAATCCAGTGGTCAGTAATGGCCGTGCGGGTTCAAGTCCCGCCTTCAGTACAAAAAACCGTAACATATATTTGTAACGGTTTTTTTTTGTTCAAAATGTAGTGTTTTGTAAGAAAATAACCCCTTTTTTAACCCCAACTGTTACCCTCTAGAAGTGCTTCCAATTTTCTATGAAAGGGTTGTGATTTCAATTTTCAATCTTATTTCTTTAATACGCCGGTCTGTATTGTTCTTTTGGGTTTCAAAAACAGCATTGCTATCAATGGCTAGTAATAAAGAAAATTCTTGCCCTAACTCTTTTAAGTAGATCTCTCTTCGTTTTTTTATAGCGCCATAGCTGTCATTTTTTGGATCTTCTGTAATGGCTTTGTTCAATGCATTCAGGGGTAGGAATACTTCTTGATTTTGCATAAGAATTTTTAGCATTCTTTTTTTGGGTTCACTAATATTTTTTAGTGCTTTTCCTTTGAAATAGAAGGTGTCCGTTGTTTTATTGTACACGATTTTGTTTTCAAAAAGTGTGTGTTGATTTCTTTTCCTTTTGTAGAAAATACCTACAAGTACAAGCATACCCAATAAGAAGCTCCCCCATAATTCGTATTTTATTTTTCTGGGAGCGT